>Ga0302245_1000648_pt1 | contig 27369 bp, 24 predicted proteins | sample AAG_UR_Thr_MG_FD_193512 | JGI IMG/M metagenome (GOLD analysis project Ga0302245, IMG submission 193512) | Enriched activated sludge microbial communities from anaerobic digester in WTTP, New Holstein, Wisconsin, United States - AAG_UR_Thr | ecosystem: Engineered > Bioreactor > Anaerobic >... | reverse complement strand
AGCCGGTGGTTGCTTTCGGGTCTCCGGATTTTCTTCCCGGGGGAACCACGGGCAGGCCCGCGGACGTATCGCCGAAGGTGCCTCCTCTTTCTTCCCCCCTGGAGTACCTGACAGGAATAGAGGGGCAGGCCCTGAGGCTGTCGTCGAAAAGGTCGCTGGAATTCCCAAGGGGATCGAAAATACCGGAAGGCGGGTACGCTTTTTTCCCTGGGAAAAAGGGAACCGCCGAATTCTGGTTCCGGGCGGACCGTTCAACCCAGGAAGTGCCCATTGTAATATACCAGAGCATTGATTTTCCATTCATAAGGGGGCCCTATCTCGAGATGCGTCAAAGGTATTGGATAAGGGGAAGCAGCCGGAATATCTACAGCATGCTTCAGCTGGAGCTCGTGCCTGACAAAACGGGGCTTCCAGTTTCGGGTTCCCAGGTGGAACATTTTTTCAGGCAGGGAGAATGGACCCATATTGCGTATACCTGGGATATCAGGGATGGCAAAAAGGGGACGGAAGGGGAATTTGCCGTTTTTATCAACGGGATAAAACACTCGTACCGGTCTGCCCCTTACGGGATAAATAAACTTCCTGGAACGGTGAAATTCGAACTTTCGGATAAGGCGGAAAAGATCGTGCTGGGACCTTTCGAAGGGAGCATGGATATTCTGCGGTTTTCGGATATCGTGCGTTACCGGGAGGATTTCCTGCCTTCAGGGAAGGTTCCGGAAATGGATAAAAATACGAGGGCCCTTTTCCTCTTTGACGGCAACCTCAGGGGGACTTCTGCTTTTTCGTCAGAGCAGGTTGAAGCGAAGTAAAAAAGGAAAAGAATGTATAAGAAGATACCCCGGCAGGATATTCTGACAGGCTGAAGGATTTACTGTTAAACAGATTGCATTTACAGGCAACTAAGTATGGAGGAAAATGAAAATCAGAAAATTCATGAAAGAAGACCTGCCTGCTGTTGTCGACCTGTGGAATACATCCCTGGGGAAGGACGGGAAAGAAGGGTGGTACCTGGAGGAAAATCTTTTAAGCGAAGAAAAGCTTGAAAAAGCGGTGAAAGGCCCGAATTCCGATCCAATGGGAATATTTGTTGCATGCGATGGAAAGAAAATAACCGGTTTCGGAAAGGGAGCGGTGAAAAAATACAAGTCTTATGAAGATGAAAAACCGGGAGATTTGCCCGGTTATCTTGAAAGACTCATTGTTGCCCCGGAATACAGGAGGAAAGGCGCAGGGACTGAGTTTCTCCGGAATATAGAATCCTTCGTTAAGGCAGAGGGCAAAGATAAAATAGAGATCTCATACTATTTCCCGGCTGTAACCGGCGTACCTGTTCTGCCAAAGACGCCGGAATATGAATTTCTGCTGAAGAAAGGTTATAATCCGCTGGTACGTGAAATTAAGCTGAGATTGGTGTTCAGAAATTTTACGTTGAGAGACGAGATTATTAAAACAAGGGAAGTATTAAGGCAGGAAGGAATAGAAATAAGATATTTTAAAAAGGGAGACAAAAATTCTTTCTCAATGCTGATGGAAAAGTATTTCCCCGACTGGTGGAATGGCTTTTTCAAAACGAACATGGAAAGGGAAAAACCGGTCCTGATTGCCGCGGATGGAGACAGGATAGCCGGCTTTGTGGGGCCTGTTAACGTCGAAGAAAACAGGAGGGCCAGTTTTGCTCCGGGAGTGGACCCTGAATACAGGAAAAGGGGGATCGGCAGGGTCCTGGTCAACCTGTGGGCGAATGAAGTCAAAAAAATGGGGGCAGAAGAAAGCATCATAGAGACGGTTGCCGACAATTATTCCGCACAGCACATTTATTTTGACATGGGTTTTGAAAAAATAGGAGAATTTATCGGCAAGTTTGAAAAAAATATCGTGTAGTTCACTTATTGACAATTGCACAGGCGATGTCCTGTTGTTATCTTTGAGGGGAAGCTTGTTCTGTTATCTTTCTATCCTATCCCTTACCCCATTAACCTGCCCGAGGATGTATTTTATCTTTATTCCCTCTCATCCCAAAAGGTAAAAGGGTGAAAGGACGGAAGACGGAAAGCCCCCCTCACCCCAACCCTCTCCCCTATGGGTAGAGGGGGAAAAGAGAGATCCTGAAGAGAAACGTTTCAGGAGGGCAGGCTTGTTGCCATGGTAGTCGCAGGTTTTTGTGTCCCGGGCATTTCTGGAAGGGCGTTACCTCTCAAAATCGGGAAAGGATAACGGAATGGAAATTTTATAAGATTGCATCAATAGGGTCCCTTCTAAAATAATCGCTGGTCGAGAATCCGCCGGCTCTTCGGATCAAGCCGCGTTACGTCGGCAATCTCGAAAATACTACCCGCGTAGTCTTTTATTAATATGGTGCCGTTGTCGAGACGCCGCACATCGTCAGGATCCTTAACCTGGATTTCAATTGGGCCGCAATCGGTCTGTATTTTCCAGATCATGACATCAAACTCTTCAACTATGCTGTCAATCGAGGTAATTTGAGGGATAAATTCCTGGCATCTGAACTCTTCTTCAACCACACGGCGCGTTGCCGGCGAAAAATCATCCATGGTCCGTACAAGACAGACTTCCTGCCCTTCGGAATCGCGGATTGAGATGTACTGATTCCTTAACGACCTTGGAAAGCATTTTGATAATCTCACGTTTTCAACCGGACTGGTATTTTTGTCCCGGCGATAAACAAGCTGTCCGCGTTCGTTTCGCGAAATCTGTATCATGGATGGGTCAACTTCCTGCTGTTTCTCATGGTTTGAATCTTTGGTATTCATCATTCAATCCTGTCTTGGCGCCGTACACGATTTTTCTCAAACTGCAAACAGCGCATGCAATTCAGCCTGCGTCTTGTAGAGTTTGGAATATAATCCTCCGGCTGCAATAAGTTCTTCGTGAGTTCCCTGTTCTATCAGTTTGCCCTTATCAAGAATAAGCAGGCGGGTAGCACGGCTAAGAGTGCTTAAACGGTGAGCAATGGCAATTGTGGTACGTCCGTGTACCAGGCGGTCTATCGCTTCCTGGATTTTCCATTCGGTTTTTGAATCCACGCTGCTGGTTGCTTCGTCAAGGATAAGGATCCGCGGGTCGGTTAAAATGGCGCGGGCAAGGCTGAGCCTTTGCCTCTCTCCGCCGGAGACCGTCTGTCCCCGCTCTCCTATCATGGCGTCGTAGCCGTCCGGAAAACCTACTATGAAATCATGCGCGTTGGCCGCTCTGGCTGCGGCGATAATCTGCTCGGTGGTCGCGTGCGGATTGCCGTATGTAATGTTTTCCGCAACCGTTCCCCTGAAAAGATACGGTTCCTGGAGCACAACTCCGATCCTGCTGCGCAACGTGTGCAAATCCCAGTCTCTCAGGTCCACATCGTCGATAAGTATCCGTCCTTCAACCGGGTCATAGAAACGACAGATCAGGTTGATCATCGTTGTTTTGCCGCCTCCCGACGGTCCTGCAAGACCTATAATTTCACCCGGGTTGACGGTAAAACTGATATTCTGCAAGACTCGCGTAACGCCGTCGTAACTGAAACTGACGTTGTCAAACATAATCTTGCCCTGGATTTCCCGCATGCTTGCGGCCGAAGGTTTGCTGTAGACGGCAGGCGATGTATCGAGCACGGAGAAGACCCTGTGAGCCGACGTGATGGCGCGCTGGAACATCCGGTTCATCATGCCGAGATTTTCAATGGGCCCGTAAAACATCCACACGTACCCTATGAACATAACGAAAGTTCCCAGTTGAAAAGTTTCGCCCAGAATCCTGGGAGCCGCATATATCCAGATGATAAGCGTACCCAAATTGAGCAACAGCGTAAGCCTTGGCCAGTATGTCGTCCATTCCCGGTGCATCTTTTTCGCATCGTCAACTACCGCCTGGCTTCGTGAGGTAAATCGTCCGATTTCCCGTTCCTCCTGAGTGAATGCCTTGACAACCCTTACCCCGGGGATGACATCGCTCAGCACATTGCACATATTCGACCACTTGTTCCAGAGCCTGGACATCATCGGATGCAGAGTTTTTACGTGGAGCCACGTAAGAAGACAACTCAGGGGGATAGGAGTCAGCGTAAGTGTAGCCAGTTTAACGTCTTCCCTGAACATTATAACGGCAATGCCCAGGAGCATTACGGCAGAGATAGCCACGTCGATGAACCCGAACGCGATAAAATCCCACAGACGGTCGGTATCGTTTGTGATGCGGGATATCAGATTTCCCGTGGGCTTCCTGCTGAAATAGTCCAGGGACAGTTTCTGAAGGTGTGCAAATGTTTTCTGGCGAAGGTCGTGAGTTACATTCTCTGCCAGGTTGGCCAGGCAGTTCAGGCGCAGGTATGAGAAAAATCCGCGCACAAGTATGACTGCCGCAAGGAGGCCGATCAACGGCCAGAGCAAATCCGTTCGTTGATGGGACGATTTCGTCAATACGTCATTAATCAGCCTCTGGGTCAACTTGGGAGGAATCAGCTGAAGTGCGGCGGTTCCGAGGGCGCCGATGATGCCGACTGTCAGAAGTTTCCGATAGGTTGCAGAAAGATACAGCAGTCTGAACAAAATGCGGCGCTTATGGAGACACCGCGGGCATGTATCCGCCCATTCGGGAATCAGCCGATGGCATTTCCTGCATATTTTCCTGTCCTCACTTGTTTTAGGCTCTCCGGAAACAGGGATACCCGTCTCTCCCTTAATCCGGCTTTGAGCGGAATGCAGCAGCATGCTGAATCTTTTGGCCTCGGAAGGGGTGAAACGCAATTCTTCTTCCAGCTTGCCGTCAAGCAGGATGCGGAACCGGCTGCTGCCCGCGCCTGGAACAATCTCCAGTTCGACATTCTTCTCAAGCTGTATGTCCCTGATGCGTGCGGACGGATATTCATTAAGGTCCACGACAAACAGAAGGTTTCCATACTGGACAACCCATGCCTGCCCGAAACATCCGGATGCCCGTATGTTGGCAAACGCGAACATGTCCGGAGAAGAAGCGTCCGGAATCTTCCCGGTAAGCAGCAGCGTAACATTATCGGGAAGCTGAGTCCCATCATTCGAAATACCATTATTTGTTTTTATTTCCATAAAACACCTGATTTAAAGCAGAATTTCAAGTTTCCCCATAATTTCCATTGCCGGTAAATTATCCAGTGTATATCTTTTGACCTGGGGTTTTTAAATCCCTTCCTCAAGCTGGACTGCGCTTACAGGTGGATTGCGGGAGACTTTACCCCTTCCTTATACCGCTCTTAATTAGAGTTGTTGATATTTTTACCGGCTCTCCAGTTTTTCTTTTAAAGCGAAAGGGAAGGGCGGGCATCCTTTTACCTCTATTTCAAAATTCCGGTTCCTGCATGCGCAGTTACCAAACCCGACCTGAGACCGGCCGGCACTTTCCCTTGTTTTGATGTCCGACCCCAGGTATATATCCGCAGCGATGTTATTTTTCCCTTCTCCCAGGAACTGGCAGGATAAAAGCATGGCGTTCATGCAGGCGCTGCAGCTGTTCTTGTTTTCTATCCGGAATCCTTTCGGCACAATCCTGTCCATTTCCACTTTCCTGAAGGAATGCTGCACATCTTCTATCTTCTCTCCGGCAATTTCAATCCTGCTCAAATCCACATTGTTTGTTTGGATGTAGTATTCCAGGTGCTTGACTTCTTCAATTGTATATCCCATTATCCGACATCCGATATAGTCGGTTTCCGCGCAATCCCTCCCTGCCATCACGAGATCAAGGTCTATTATGTCGCCTCCCCGCGGTCCCATTCTTTCCATGCAGTGCGTGCAGTCGACAATGTTCAGGGCAGGCTTGATGGAATTGTTCAAATCCACTATGGCTTTGTCCAGGCCGACCTCGTGGAAATGCCTTTTTTCATCCAGCGCCAGGAGTCCTTTAAGGTTTTTCATGGAGAGAGTTACGCCAGTCGCGTAATGCACCTTCATGACCGGGATGTTTATGATTTTATATCCGTCAAGGGCTTCCTTTGCCATCCGGATGTTGTCAAGAACCATGGGTTTCCGGACTTTAACGTTTTCAATTGCGGACCTGTTGAGATTCAGTAGTCTTATGCCGTATTTTTCCGCCAGACTGCGATAACCGTTCTTTTCAAAGAACATATCGGTCATGTTTGCGTTTCCGAAGGTGGATTCGGCGATAATAAGCTCTTTAATCCCGTACCCGGTAACAATCCTGATAAGAGCTTCCGTGATTAACGGATTGGTTGTGGCTTCTGTTCCGTTGACATTGGGTTTAAGCATGACCTTGTCGTTATGTCCGATAAACCGTTCAATTCCTCCTATAAGATTTATTGACTCGAGAACGCTCTTTTCCAATTCTTTGTCTGTTCTCACGATACTTATTCTGCCCATCTTCTTTCCCCTCTTGTTTATAACGTGTAATATTATATCATCCATAGAGAAAATCGGGATTTTTGACTGAGAGAAGGCAAGAACATGCTGGCAGAGGGTGAGAAAGGCTGCGGGATTAAAGGATGCCTGTATGCACTATGCCAGGCATACTTTTGCCACGGTATGTCATGACCATGGACTGGAGATATGACGATTAAGAATCTTCTCGGACAGAAAACAATTCAGGTCACAAGGTATTATATCCACCCGTCTCTGGAGACGGTCGGAAAGAGGCTGAAAAAGATATAGGAAGAAAAAATTTTGGCACTCTTTTGGCACCCTTGCCAGAAAATTAAGTTCCTGCCTGAGTTGAAAAACAGTCTAAGCCCTTGAGGAAGTAGTGCCGGGGGAGGGACTCGAACCCGTCACGAGTCGCTTCACTCTTTAGGAGGGGGAGCTTCCCCCTTCCTAATATTCTCCTCCCGAAGCGGACTACTCGAGGGAAAATCCTTTTCCCTCTTACCCTTTGCCTCGTTCGGGTTCTCAAAAGTGCCGAGGGAGGGAGTCGCCCGTACGCCAAAGTTTCAGTGGCGGAAACCCTCACGAGGAGTGATCCCCAACGGATTTAAGTCCAGGATGTTAGATTTTAATCCGAAGTTTCCTCTTATCTCCAATCCCAGGTAAAAGCTTACACAACAAAAACTTACAGCCAAACTCGGAAAATCTTAACTCTTGCCCAGAATCTCAGAAAACAAGGTTTCCGGGCACACTTTGGTCTCACTTTTTCTCACCTCGATATTGATAAAAAACAGCCTTTACAATCTCTTAACTTCTTGCAGTAATTGAAGTTAAAAAATCCGCAACGAATGTTCCTTCACACTTTTGTCAGACCTGCATAAAACATTTCCAGACAAAGAGTATACTTTTGCCTAATTATGTGTTTCTGTAAAAGTAGATTCTTGAAGAACCTTTTGGGTGAAGCCCACCAATAGGTACGCCCCTTGATAAAATATCTTTATGGGACGATTAAATTACTGGTGTTTTATCATGGGAATTGTTTTTAAATGGAATGGGCCTTCTATTGTTTGGAGGCGGCCTTAAGAAGTGATACAATAGATTTGTCACAGAAGTAATTATAGAGAAAAAAACATCCAAGTAAAGTTTAAATTTTGAAAGAAACTCTTTTAAGTTTGATGCCGAAAGCACAGGGAAATATAAAGAATCATATCTTGTATTTTTTAGAAAGGAAAGTATATTTGTTTTTGTTGAATGATTAGTATACCTTAATAGTCATAGAAAACGACAATCCTTTCAATGAGAAATATGAGATGAAAACTGTCGAAAAAAGAGAGAGGGAAGCTGTAATCATATCTTTCGCAAAAAGGTTGTTCCTCTTTTGTGTTTATAGAAGAACGATCTATTTCCTTGCGTTCTGGTTTTTTCTCTGGGGTTTAGTGATACTGATATTGCGGAGATTTACCGCTCTCGGTCATGACAAATTTCTATACGGCGGAATACTCATTCTGCCTGTGATTGTTTCAGCGTTTATTATAGAACGAAAGCATTTTCCTCTGCGCACGTCTGTACGGGCCCTTCTGGACATTCACAACAACCGTGGCGGTCTTCTGATGGCTGAAGATGCGGTTGAAATCGGAGAATGGGAAAAAAATCTATCGGAAATTTCCTGTCCAAGGATAACATGGCATTGCAGACGCGCGTATTCCTATCTTGCGGCGGGGAGTTTTTTCCTGCTTTCCTCTTTCCTCGTGCCTAAGCAATATGTGACAGCTTCGGTCAGGTCGTCGCCGCTTGATATAAAGGAAAAAGTCGGCGAATTGGAAAAAAAAATAGAAACCATTGAAGAGGAAGAACTTATTGAAGAGGAAGAAGCGATGAAGTTGAAAGAGGAGCTTGAGAAACTTGCCGTTTCGGCGAAAGGTGAAGACCCTGTCAGTGCCTGGGAAGCACTTGATCATCTTGAAGAAAGGGTATCTGAGACCGCGAAGAAGTGCGGGGAAGAAGATCTTGCCGTTCTGGAGAATCTGGGGAAAGCTGAAGGGCTTGCTGCCGCCCTGGCAAAGTCTTCGGATAAAATGGGTCAGCAGATGCTGAAGGAAGCGCTGGCTGAAATGAAAAACCTTCTTGAAAGTGAAGCGATGAAGGACTGCCTGAAAGATATTCCACCCGAGATGCTGTCAATTCTGCGGAAGGACAGCGTTTCTTCGGCAGAAATGATGAAGTTGTGTAAATATCTTGGGCAATTCAAGAACAAACTTTTGTCAAGGCAGAGTTCTCTCTGCGAGGGAAAACTTATAGACATGGAATTTCTTGGATTCTGCGAGGACTGTTCGCGATGCGACAGCGGATTACTTGCCGCCCTATTAGCCAAGGAGGGCAGTGGTTCCGGAGGATCCAGCACCGTGAGCGATCTCCTGTCTCTTTGCAGTAAACCCGGGAGAGGCGGAATTACCAGAGGGAGAGGCGATGCCCCCATGAGCTGGTCGCAAGGCACGGATGAGAAGGGCATTAAGTTCACAGAGAAAACCGTTCCCCCTTCTGCAATACCCCGCTTTGAAGAAGGCAGGCTTATGAGCGTGATCCCGTCAGTTCCGTCAACTGAAGGTTCAGAAACGTCTGCGGGGGCAGGCGGAGTTGCCGTTCCCGCGGGACCGGCGGACGCTTATACCCAGACAGTTCTGCCGAGACACAGAAGCACAATAAGACGATATTTTGAAACAGCAGAATGAAAAAAGGAGAAATTCAAAATGGACGACAACCGTGAAATTTTGAATGTTGAAGAATTAAAGTCTGCAACAGATATGGCTCTCAAGGTGCTGGAACAGCTGGACAGGATGCTTCTGGGACGGCATCAGCTTCACCTGATGGTATTGGTGGGAGTACTGAGCCGCGGTCATATACTGCTGGAAGGCGTGCCGGGACTGGGTAAAACTCAGCTGGTCAAAGCCGTTTCCGAGGTGCTTCAACTTCAATTCAAGAGAATTCAGTTTACACCCGACCTGATGCCCGCAGACATCCTGGGGGGACATATTCTCCAGGAGGGAAATGACGGGAAAAGAGAACTTGTTTTCCGTCCGGGACCGGTATTTACCAATATACTGCTTGCAGACGAGATTAACCGCGCGTCACCGAAAACCCAGTCGGCGCTTTTGGAAACGATGCAGGAGACATCAGTCACGCTTCTGGGAACTACATGGAAACTGCCGGAGCCGTTTTTTGTCCTTGCCAGCCAGAACCCGATTGAACTGGAGGGGACGTACCCTCTTCCCGAGGCGCAGGTTGACCGTTTCATGTTCAGGCTTTTCGTCAGGAATGTCGGGCCCGATGTTCTCCAGGAAATCATTGAAACCAGACGAAGGGGTAAACCTCCCTCCGCCACTTGGTCGATGAAACGCGAAGAATTGAACGACCTGTTCAAAATTATGGATAGGATTATTCTGCCAAAACCTGTGGCAAAATACATCTCGCGTCTTGTCGCCGCTACGCATCCTGATTATTCGGAATCCACGGATATGGTGCACAATTACATGCTTTATGGAGCTTCACCCAGGGCTTCCATAGCCATTGCGGAAGCGGCAAGGGCGCATGCTCTCCTTGAGTGCAGGCCGACCGTGGGTTTCAAAGACGTGAAGATGGTCGCGGAGCCGGTTTTGAACCATCGCCTGATACTCAATTACAAAGCCAAGTTTGATAAGATAGACACCGTGCAGGTGGTTGCTGATTTGCTCGGCAGACTGGATGAAACGGAAATTAAGGTGCCAGAGGATATGAAGATTGAATTGACGGAGGAAGGATAACCATGCGGATTGTTTCTGCCGTTCTGTTGTCTGTTTTTTGCCTGGTAAATGTGCCTCTTCTCTACGGTGATACTTTCGGTTCGGTTAATATAACGGCTGAACCTGTTGAACAAACCGGAAGAAGAGAGCACGGCTATGTGGAATTCAAGTTTCATCTCTATAACCAGTCTGAAAGGGAAGCCTGCCGGGTTACTCTTGTTGTTCAAGGCCGCTATAGCGGCCGCGAAGGGAGTATATGGGAAATGCGAAGGACCGCGCTGGTGGGACCTTCTTCGGATGTCAGGCTTTCACTTTTACAGCCGCCGCTTCCTCTTTATTGCGGCGATCGTATCACAGTAATTATAGACGGAAAAACGATGGGAGAAATGAAAGTCGGTTATCATTTAAACTTCTATGTTGACAAATCGGGCTTTTATCCCCGGGCGTTTTCTTCCTCCGGGCATCCGGCTAAATCTGAATTATCCGTGCCTTCAAGAATTCTTGTCAGCAGAAGTGTTGACAGCCAGGCTCTGGAGGATAAAATTCTTAAGTTTACGGCTGAAGCTGCAGGTCAATCGGTAAGCGATTTGAAATCTTACGGGAACACATACTTTTCTATTGTAAGGGCTCAAAGTGAAATTGGCGGCTGGAGCGAAGAATGGCTGGCTTATACTTCGTTTGACGGAATAATACTTGCCTCGGAAGAATTGGGCGATATGACTCCTGAAATCAGGCAAGCTCTCATAAGTTACCTTGAATGCGGCGGTTCACTTCTTATAATGGGAGATACAAAATGGCCTGCGTTGACAAACCGGATAAAAGGGCCGGGGAGCATTGAAGCGTCGTACAGTGGTTTCGGCCAATGCCTTTTTTCACCCGATTCTTCGTTTGACTTGCTCAACAATGATGAATTGTTATTCATAAAGAAATCATGGAACGATACACGGAGTCCTTTTCTGCGGACGGATCTCGGACAGCATCCCAATTCGGTTTTCCCTATCATTGAAAAACTGTCTCTTCCCATCAAGTCGATTTTCCTGCTTCTTCTCTGTTTTGCCGTTATCATAGGACCTGTCAACATCCTGTTCTTTTATAAAAAAAAGAAACACTTGTGGGTATTCTGGACGATACCCGCCTTTTCCTTATTGTCTACAGGGCTGGTGGTGATCTATATCCTTATGTCGGAAGGAATAGCGGCGTCATTCAGGTCGGAAAGCTTCACAATTTTAAATCAACCGGCCAGGCGGGCGAGTACCATAGGTATTTCTGCTTTTTACTCTCCGGTCGGGATGAAAGAAGGACTTCGTTACGGTTACAATACTGAAGTAACGCCTTTGGGTCAATTTGTTTCTCGAGGTTATGTTGATTGGACCTCAGACCAGCATCTGCGCTCAGGATGGATAAGCCCGAAAGTTCCTGCGCATTTTATGGTCAGAAAGAGCGAGATGAGAAGGGAAAGGCTTGAGGTAACTTATGAGAATGGCAAGGCAGTGATTATGAACGGTCTTTCCGCGGATATCAGTCAACTCTGGTTGTCGAACGAGCAAGGCCAGCTCTACTTCGGAAAAGAAATAAGGGCCGGAGCAAAGGCTGTTCTGGAACCGATGTCCGGAACAATGCGGGCTGTTTCAAATCCTGAAGCGCTGCGCCTGCTCTACATAAATGAATTCCATAACCCTGGGAAAAGCATTGAAAAACCATCTTTCGTGCTTTTCAGCAATAATTACCTTGCGGAAATCAATGCTTCACCTTTCATGGAAAAGGGAATTACCGCAAAAAGACGCAAAGAAAAAGTCTATTCCTACATTTTGGGAATACTGTAAAATGAAAATAGAAACAAGAGATCTGAAAAAATATTTCGGCAAGACAAAAGCGGTTGACGGCATCTCTTTTGTCTTTGGTTCGGGCGACGTTGTCGGACTAGTGGGACCGAACGGATCCGGGAAAACGACAATGATGCGGATTATGGCGACGCTTGAAGAGCAGACTTCAGGAGATGTTTTTATAGACGGAGTATCCGTGAGCGAATATCCCGACAGGGCAAGGCAGGTAATGGGATTTGTCCCGGACGCTTTGCCTGAATACGAGGACGTGACGGTTCACGAGTACCTTGATTTTTTCGGACGCGCCTATGGAATGATGGGAAAAGAACTGGAGAGCGCGGTTGATGAGGTGGAGGAATTTACCGGTTTAAAAAAAATGCGGGAGACTCTCCTTAAGGCGCTTTCAAAGGGGATGAAACAAAGAGTGAGCGTGGGAAGGAGCCTGATTCACAATCCTGAATTTCTGATTCTTGATGAACCCGCGGCGGGTCTGGACCCCGGAGCGAGAGTGGAATTGAGACAGCTTCTGTCAATTCTTGCACAGCAGAAAAAGGCAATATTCCTCAGTTCCCATATTCTTGCGGAACTGACAGAAATATGCAACAGGTTTATCATCATTGACGATGGGAAGGTTCTGGACGAGGGAACCCTGAGTGAACTGGCCGGAAGAAAACTTCCGAGGAAAGGGCTGGTCATAAAAACAATAAATAGGATAGCGGAAATCTGCAAATGTCTGCTTGAAATGCCGGGTGTCTGCGAAGCCAGAGAAGATGGCGGAGCGATTCTGGCGGAAGTCGAGGGAACGGATGAAACCTGTTCAACCATACTTGCAAACCTTATTGGCGATGGATTCAAAATTTCGGAATTCCGACAGAAAGGGCATAGTCTTGAGGACATTTTTATTACGGCGACTAAAAACAAACAAAAAAACAATCAAAAATGAAAATTATTACTCTACCTGTTCGGTTCTCGAGAAATATAGTGAGAAAGGCATTCCTTAATCCCATCGTGATAAAGGAATTGAGGCAGACGGTCAGAAGCCAGTACCTGCTCTCAATCGTGTTTTCATGTCTGTTCCTTCAACTACTTGTCAGCGGTATCTACTTAAGCAACTCCGATCTTATTATTGATGCGGCTCGCGGCGCCGGAAGTTCTCTTTTCGCTTTTCTTTTTGGGGTACTCGGATTTGTCTCGTGTGTTTTTATCCCTGTTTACATACTCGCAAGGCTGGGAAGAGAGCGAAGCGGGTACAATCTTGATTTTCTTTACGTTACAACTTTGACTCCGGGGGCTATTGTCCGCGGAAAATTCTTTTCAAGCCTCATTGTGTCATTAATGCTTTTCAGCCTGTCAGCCCCGTTCCTTACGCTCACCTATTTCTTGAGGGGCATCAGTCTTCCTGTAATTTTCATGAGTCTTTATATACTGTTCCTGGTTAATGCTTTGCTGATTCAGGGAAGCATATTTTTCGGAAGTCTATTTGCCCCGAACAGAAAGTTCTATAGGATCCAGACAGTCCTGTTTGCTTTGATTGTAGCGGCATGTGCGTTCTTCTTTTTTAATTTTGGAGTAAGAGGTTTTTTCCGACATTCAGGGTATTTTTTTAATATCAAAACGATGGTTCTCTGGGCAACCGGAATATTCGTTATGATTTACAGCTTTAGTTACGCGTGCTCTGTTTCTCTTCTGATGCCGGGTTCCACAAACAAATCTCTGCCTGTCAGGGTTACCTTTACCGTTATATGGATCGCGAACGGAATCATTGCCGGTATTTTTGCTCTTGCGAAGAGCAAAAGTGAAATTATAGAAATCTGGGCTATTCCCAGCCTTGTATTTCTCGGCCTGCTCCTTCTGTGGGTGGTAAGCGAACGGGAAAGTCCTGGACCAAGATTGCGAAAATCCATCCCGGTGAAACTCTTAAAACGGCTTGCCGTTTCGCCGTTTTTCACGGGTTCGGCAAACGGGATTATTTGGATTTTTATTTTGGGGATTATGACGGTTGTATGTTGTTTTCTGTTCATCCCTTCCTTTGCGTCAAGCGAGGGGGGGAGAAGAATCCTGGTTTTTATCCTTTATGTCAGTGCGTATAGCCTAACCGGGGCATATATAAGGAGGAAATTGTTCGGAGATAAAATTCCCTATTACCAGACCTGGGCGATTGTCTTAATTCTAATGGGGTTTGTTGTGATTATTGCTCTTGTAGTCTCTTTTTTAAGGGAAATAGAGGTAGGATCCGATGATTCGCAGATATTATTCCTGCCTACAGCTATCGCCGCTGTATTTCTCGAATATGAGTATATCAATTTGGGCTTAATTTTCGGACTGACATGGTTTGCCGCGGCACTCTTGATAAATTTTTCATGGTTTGTGCAGAGACTCAAGGATTTCAGAAGGGAGAGTTTAACCGATGAGAAAGGAATATCGCCAATACCTGACTGAAGGTGAAACCGCAGGCTCCGGTCACCGCCTGGGACTGAACCATGAGAATCTTCTCGGTCGTCTTGGGATGAAAAGCGGCCATCAGTCTGGGATTTCTCTTGATTTCAAAGACTACAGGGAATACAATCCCGGGGATGATCTCCGGCATATTGACTGGCATATCTACGGAAGAACCGACAGATTGACGGTTAAACTTTACAGGGAGGAAGTTTACGGGCACCTTGAAATTCTGCTTGACGGTTCAAATTCAATGGTTTTGAATACGGCAAAAACCCGTGCTTGTCTTGGTTTGTCGGGATTGTTTGCCTCTGCCGCCTCAAACGCCAAGTGCACGCATCAGGCATGGCTGGTAAAAAATGACGTGGATAAGATTGCCAACGGTATGGTTCGACCGTCTTTGTGGGACGGGATTGAACTTGACTACGGGGGTAATCCCGGGCAGGCTCTTCTCCATCCTCCTCCCTTTCGCAGGCAGGGCATCAGGGTGCTGATTAGCGACCTCCTATGGCAATGCGAACCTGTATCCGTTCTTATGTCGCTTTCCAGGAACGCCGCCGCAACCGTTGTCGTTCAGATTCTTGCTCAGGAAGACAGTGATCCTTTGACATCCGGCAACGTAAAACTGCGGGACGTGGAGACAAATGAAATCCTTGAAGTACTTCTAAACGACGACACTCGCACGCAATACCTGAAAGCTCTTTCATCTCTTCAGCAAGACTGGTACCGTGCCTGCCAGACAGTTGGCGCTTCCTTTGCAATACTGATTGCGGAAGAGGTGATTAAGAACTGGCAGATTCAGGATCTTCAGACATCGCAGGTTCTGGAGGTTGTGTAATGCTCAATTTTACATATCCTCTTGCTTTTTGGGGGCTGATTTCAATTTTAGCGTTGATTGTTTTTTACTTTTTCCGCAACAGGTTCCAAAGGAAACCCGTCTCAAGTCTCCTTCTTTGGAAATTCATCGCAAGACCGCGGGAGGGCGGCCCGCGTCTGAACCGGCTGGTTATGCCGCTGACTTTTTTTCTTGAACTCCTTGCCCTAATCCTTATCGTGATGGCTGCCGTTGATCCGAGATGGCATCTCATTGGAAATCAGCGCCCGCTTTTTGTGATACTGGACAATTCCACATCCATGCTTGCCGGCGGTTCACACAGTCCCAGGGAGCGTGCCGAAAAGTATTTCCTCCAGGCAGTCAGGAAGAGCGGGAATCGCACGGTTCGCTGTATCATAGCGGGGGAAGAACCGCGTCTGTCCGGAACTTTCTCCGCAAGCCAAAATTCAGTTGCCGAAGTACTGCGGCAATGGCAGTGCGGTTCAAGAATGGCGTGCCTTGAAGAGGGCGTAAGTCTCGGACTGGAATCGGGCGGAAAAGATGTTGACATAATGGTTCTCACCGACCATGCACCGCCATCCGGAATTACGGAAAATTCAAGAATCAAATGGTTGGCATTCGGAAAACCGTTTCCAAATGCAGGAATTACCGGCGGGACAAGAAGATCTTTGCGCGATAAGGAAAAAGTTTTTCTCCAGATAACTTCCTTCTCGCAGGGACAAACCAGAATGAAAATTATCGCGGACGACGGGAAAAATAGTGAGTTAGCTCGTCAGAATATTGTTCTAAAACCGGGAGAATGCAAGCAAACAGTTTTTGAAATACCTTCAGGAATTCCAATGCTCCACATATGGCTGAAAACAGGCGATAATTTTGAAACGGACGACCATGCATACTTGGCTTCAGAGGATACAAAACCGGTTCGGGTACTTTCCAAAATCAGTAACGCAAAATTAAAGCAGGTATTCGAGAAAGCTTTGGACGCTTCCGGCATGCGTTCAAACCTGAAGGATAATCCTCAAATACTGATTACAGACCAGGCAGGACAGGGAGCGATTGACGATTTTACATGGAATGTTCGGATTTCAGGCCAGGGGTCTGCAAGGGCATATGCAGGTCCGTTCGTATGCGATATGAACCACCCTTTGATGACAGGAACAAACCTTACATCGGTAATCTGGGGCGGAGGAGAACAGGCGGCATTGCCAGGAATTCCGGTTGTTACCGCGGGGAATGTTCCTCTTATAACCGATCAGATTTTCCCCTCGGGAAGGCATGACTTGAATTTTGTTTTCAATCCCAGCCTGTCAACGCTCCAGAACACGCCGAATTTTCCCGTAATTGTCTGGAATCTTCTGCGTTGGCGCGCTTCGGAATCTCCGGGCTTTACCGAGGCGAATGTTAGGCTTGGAGATCAGGCCGTCCTTATTCCCGAACATGAAGCTGACGTATACCGGGTTGTTTCTCCTAAAGGCAGGGAGTCTACGGCGAGGACAGATGGCGGCCGTCTTGCCATTCAGGCCGACGAAACGGGATTCTGGCGGATTTCAGGCAGGTCCGGAACATACGATTTTGCATGCAATCTTTTCTCTCCGGGAGAATCCGATCTCACGGGAAACGTTTCGGGTCAATGGGGGAGTTTTGCAGATCCTGAAACGGTGAAGAAAAAATACGCAAGCACCTCCTGGTTTTGGATTTTGCTTTCCCTGGCGGTTCTGGTTGGACATCTTAAGGTTCTTGCGCACAGAAAAGGATGATTTTTAATTATGGAATTTTATCAACCTATCTGGTTTCTATCCCTGATTCCATTAGGGGTGTTATGGTTCACATGGAAAATGCCGGGGAGGCTGCTTGCTACGTTAAGAGCGGTCATATTCGCACTCCTGGTTCTTGCCCTGGCCCAGCCTGTAATTCACCTGCCAAACCGTTCTGGAACAATAGTTGTCATTGCCGACCGCAGCGCTTCCATGCCGGCCAACAATGATGATTCCCTCAAAGAACTGATTCAACTGGTGCAAACGGGCATGCGAAAATCAAATTCAATTGCGGTTATCACTTTCGGCGAGCAGGCCATAATAGACCATCCGCCAGAAGCGGGCAGGTTTATCAATTTTTCTTCCGACGCCGGCAGACACCAGTCAAATCTGGAAGGAGCGATGGAGAAAGCTTTGAATATCCTGCCGGAAGAAATTCCTTCCAGGATACTTATTATCTCCGACGGCAAATACACAGGAAAGAATCCTTCGGACATTGTCCCGCGTTTTGTCGGCAGAGGGATATCGGTTGACTATCGTTTTCTGCAGAGGAGTTCGGTTCAGGATACGGCGGTATCAGACATTCAGTCGCCGGAAGCGGTGGAACCGAATCAGGCTTTCATGGTGCACGGTTGGATACATTCGCCTGTAACCCAGGATATTTCCTATCAGTTGAAACGCGGAAATTTGACTCTGTCGAGCGGGATGAAAAGCGTGCCTGCCGGACTAAGCAGGATCATCTTCCGCGATTTACTTGCCCAACCCGGTTCTTATTCCTACACTTTGAGCGTTGACGGCCAGAAGGGGGATCCCGTTCCGGAAAATAATACCGCCAGATTTTTCGTCAACGTCCGGGGTCCCAGACCTTTGTTGTGCGTCACTGCCAGGACGGATTCAGGATTCGCAAGGGCTCTTGAGGCTTCGGGTTTAAATGTCGAGTGCCTTAAACCGAATGAATGTTCATGGAGGGTAGAAGACCTGGCCAAATATTCGGGAGTTATTATTGAAAACGTTTCAGCCAGTTCCATCGACCGGGCAGGTATGGAGAATATTTCAGCCTGGGTGAAAGAGATTGGAGGCGGATTCATGATGACTGGCGGGAAATCTTCTTACGGGATTGGAGGATATTATCTTTCTCCCGTTGAGAAAATAATGCCGGTTTCCATGGAGATGAGAAAAGAACAGAGAAAAACCTCTCTCGCAATGGTGGTTGCTCTTGACCGGTCGGGGAGTATGACAATGAGCGTCGGAGGCGGAAAAACGAAGATGGATCTGGCAAATCTCGGTACCGTCCAGGTTCTTGACATGCTTTTCCCTGAAGATGAATTTGGAGTGGTGGCGGTTGACAGCTCGGCGCACGTTATAGCGAATCTTGATACCGTGGAGAAAAACCTGGCGCTGAGGGGAAAAATCCTCCAGATAGATTCAATGGGGGGAGGCATCTTCATTTACGAAGCTCTGTCTTCAGCCTGCAGGATGCTCGCGGGAAGCAGTGCCAATTCTAAACATATCACCCTTTTTGCCGATGCTTCGGATTCAGAAGAACCCGGCGCGTACCGTGAACTGCTGGAAAAAGCGAGACTTGCAAATATCACCGTCAGCGTGGTGGGACTCGGGACGGATAAGGATTGCGACGCGGAGCTTCTTATAGAAATTGCCCGATTGGGAGGAGGTATTTCTCTCTTCACTGCAGATCCGGTTGAAATACCCAGACTTTTCGTTCAGGATACGTTAACCGTAGCCCGCAGTACATTTATTGAGGAGCTTACCAAAATCCGGTTGACTACCGGCCTGAATTCGCTCACAGGAATGAACTTCGGTCAGCCGCCGGAAGCTAACGGATACAACCTTTGCTACCTGAAATCCGGTGCGAGCGTTGCGGCATTGACTGAGGACGAAAATCAGACGCCTTTTGTTTCATGGTGGCACTGCGGAAGCGGCAGGGCTCTTTGCTATACAGGCGAAGCCGACGGTTCGTACACCGGTCCTTTCGGACGCTGGAATCAGGCGGGAAGCTTTTTCGCAAGCCTGGCAAGATGGACCGCGGGTGAAACCGAAGGCAGATCCGGCGATTTTATGGTTACACAGGAAATACGAGATGGAATTTATGACCTTAAGATTCATCTCGATCCCGAAAGAGAAAAAGAACCGTTCCTCGGAGAACCCAAAGCAAATATCCTTCGTGGGGAACCGGGTAAAGGGCCCCGTGCGGAAGAACACGCATTCAAGCGGGACGGCCCGGATATGTTTTCTCTGCAAGTCCCTGTTGGCGGGAACGAAACGCTTTTATCTGCGCTTCAGGTGTCGGAGCAGAGGAATATGGTCCTGTCGCCAGTCTGCCTTGCTTATTCGCCGGAGTATATCCCGGATCAGCAGAGAAAAGGCAAAGGAACGCTTCAACTCTTGAGTAAATCCACCGGTGGAGAAGAACGAATCAATCTGCCGGAAATGTGGAATGCTCTGCCGCGAAAACCCAGGTCTTTACAGCTCACACCTATCCTGCTCCTTTTGTCTTTGTTAACCTTTCTTATTGAAATTTTCCAGAGGAGGACCGGCCTGCTGAGTTTTCTAAATCTCGGAAGAATCTATTCTCGTGTTACTGCTTCGGTTAATCCGCCTGCCGGAGAGAAAAAAGAACCGTCTCAACCTGTCATTAAGAAGGAAATCCCCCGGACTGAAGCAAAACCTGAGGTTGTACCATCAAAGGAGGCGTCAGGCGAAAAGAGTACTATTTCCGCCATGCGGGAGCTAAGGAAGAAAATGCGCAAACCTTGACATTAAAAGGAAAGATTTACCATTTTTCAATAATTCATTCGAGGGTGCATTGTACCTGTTAATCTTCAGGGTCCAACGAATGATTTAGACATACCTTGGGTATACTTTAGGAAAATACCATTCAAATACGGAAATAGAAAAACTGCTGAAAGCGTTGGGGGAGTGGTACCGAGGGAGGGACTCGAACCCGTCACGAGTCGCTTCACTCTTTAGGAGGGGGAGCTTCCCCCTTCCTAATATTCTCCCCCCGAAGCGGACTACTCGAGGGAAAATCCTTTTCCCTCTTACCCTTTGCCTCGTTCGGGTTCTCAAAAGTGCCGAGGAAGGGACTCGAACCCTCACGAGGAGTGATCCCCAACGGATTTAAGTCCAGGATGTTAGATTTTAATCCGAGGTTACCTCTTATCTCCAATCCCGAATAAACACTTGCATAGCAAATACTTACAGTCAATGTCAAAAATTACTTTGCGGCGCCCAGAATCTCAGAAAACAAGGTTTCCGGGCACACTTTGGTCATACCAACACAAAACCATTTTGCCAAAAATTCTATTGTTTCACATTAACGCTATCCAATTGCGCCACTTAATTTGTTATGTGAGCATAATTCCGCAAGAAGCCAGATGGCCGAAGCTTTTCTAAACAATACTGCAGGAAATGCTTATTCGGCTGAAAGTGCGGGACTTGAACCCGGTAAACTCAATCCGCTTGCAGTCGAGGTAATGAGAGAGATAGGGATTGATATATCCGGGAAAAATACGCAAGGGGTCCTTGATTTATACAAACAGGGCATGCAATATGATTATGTTATCACAGTATGCGATGAATCACAGTCAGGAAGATGTCCCATTTATCCTTCTTCAATTGAGACTTTGCACTGGAGCTTCCAGGATCCCTCACGATTTGAAGGTTCACATGAAGAATATTTGCAAAAACCCGAAAAGTCTGTGATGAAATAAGAAACAAAATAAAAGAATGGAGCGGCAGCAAAATGTAAAAAAGCTTCCAGCCGTTAATTCACCATTTTCCTCTCGCTTCAACGATTTTTTTATCGTCCTCCATTTTATCTGATATTAAGCAAGTATTGACAGGCGGGATACAAAAGGTATAATCTATATAGTTGTATTCCTATATAGCAAGGAGACGGAAAATGGTTAAAACAGAAAAACTGGTCAAGGCATTTGCAAACAAAAACCGGCTACGCATTATAAAGATGCTTGAGAAAAAAGATATGTGTGTATGCGAAATAACCGCAGTACTGGGGATAAAGCAACCCTCTGTTACAGACCACCTTTTAAAATTGAAAGAAGCGGGAATCATAAGCGAACGGCAAAGAGGGCTTTTCACAGAATTCTTTCTTACACGGGAAAAGCATCTGGTAAATATTCTGAAAGACATTCCGGAAATGCTTGATAATGACTCACAGGTTAAAAGAGATTCGCTGAAAATAAAAACTATAGACAGATATAAAATCTGCAAATAAACAAAAATGAAAATATCATTTAAAGAATGGCACAAATTATTCCTGGTAATTTTAGTTTTCTTGCTTTTTTATTTTTTGCCCCTTTCATTGCTCACGTTTAGAAATCCGTTTTTTGAATCTGTTGCGATGCTTCACGATTATGCCAGACAGCACGTTCTTCTGTGTCTGGTTCCAGCTTTTTTTATCGCGGGCGCAATCTCGGTTTTTGTCAACCAGAACGCCGTATTGAAATACTTCGGGCCCAAAGCAAAAAAAGTTCTTGCATACGGTGTTGCTTCTATCTCGGGAACAATACTTGCTGTATGTTCCTGCACGGTACTGCCTATCTTCTCCGGCATTTACAGGCGGGGAGCGGGATTGGGACCAGCAACTACATTTCTTTATTCGGGTCCCGCAATAAACATCATGGCAATAATTCTTACCGCGAAGGTTCTGGGCTGGGAACTGGGTGTTGCAAGGGCTGTTGGCGCCGTTTCCTTCAGCATAATCATTGGCCTGCTGATGCACCTTATTTTTATTAAAGAGGAGCGTCAAAGACATGCAGAAAATAACACTCAGGAGGTTGGCGGTGAGAAGGAAGCCAGAACGATTAAACAAAACGCGATTTACCTGTTTACCATGGTTGGTATTCTGGTATTTGCCAACTGGGCAAGACCTCAGGGTAATGAAGGCTTGGTATTCAGAACAATATTTGCTCTCAAATGGTACATAACAGGCGGCTTTTTGATATTCCTTTTATACATGCTGACAAAATGGTTTAAGAGAGGGGAGATTAAGGGATGGGTTGATGCCACATGGATATTTGCAAAACAGATACTACCGCTTCTTTTTGCAGGGATTTTTGTTGCAGGGCTTTTGCTTGGCAGACCCGGACATGAAGGACTGATCCCCAACAGATTCATCACAGCCCTTGTAGGCGGAAATTCACTTTTCGCAAATTTTTTCGCATCCATAGTTGCAGCATTCATGTATTTTGCAACACTTACTGAGGTGCCCATATTGCAGGGCCTTATAGGTTCGGGAATGGGAAAGGGGCCCGCACTTGCCTTATTGCTGGCGGGACCCGCTTTGAGTTTACCGAGTATGCTGGTGATAAAAAGTATCCTGGGCATGAAGAAAACAGCAGTGTATGTATCACTTGTAATCATAATGGCAACGATAAGCGGATTGATTTTCGGTCTTTTATAAAAAAAAAGGGGGGTTCAATGAAGATAGAGATTCTGGGCACAGGATGCCCCAAGTGCAAAACACTGACGGCGAATGCTGAAAAAGCAGTAAAAGAGATGGGGATAGAAGCCGAGATAGTAAAGGTAACAAAACTTAGCGATATCATGAATTACGGGGTAATGCTCACTCCGGCCCTCGTTATTGACGGACAGGTCAAAAGCTCAGGCAAGGTTCTGACAACAGAAGATATCAAAAAACTGATTGCCTGATTATCTTAAGCAGGTGTTCACAGGTATGTTCAGAAGGCAATAGGAGTGAATAATGGATAAAAGTAAAAAGGACGTTAAGGTTGAACGGCCTTTTCCAAAAGAAAAAATCGTAATAGCGGTGGTTGTACTGGCGATCATGTTAATGTTCATCGTCAAACAGAAAAAGACACCGCGGGATATCTCAATGACTCACAATCCTTCGGAGGAATCCGCTTATACGGAAAATGCGGTTCCATCGGAGGAATCAGCATCAACGGAAAATACCGTTCCAAGGAAACTGCCCCAGTTGATTGATCTTGGTTCGGAAACCTGTATTCCCTGCAAAATGATGCAGCCCATACTCGCCGAATTAACTGCGGAATACGAAGGACAGATGACGGTGAAATTCATTGATGTTTATGAAAACTCTTCAGTTGCGGAGAAATATAAAATACGTGGTATTCCAACACAGATATTTTTTGATGCTGAGGGGAAGGAAATTTCCAGGAATGTGGGATTCATACCAAAAGATGAAATTCTTGCGCGATGGAAAAGCCTGGGCTATGAATTTAAGAAGAATCCTTCGTCTGAAAAACAGGACAAATAATCATGCAACAATTGTTTATTGTTTTAACGCGGGCAGTTGAATCTTCTCCTTTAATCGCGTTATCCGCTTCTTTCGTTTGGGGAATACTGAGCATTTTATTGAGTCCCTGCCATCTTGCCAGTATTCCGCTGATTGTGGGATTTATCGGAGAACAGGGCAAAATCACGATAAAGAAAGCGTTCGGATTGTCGCTTGTCTTCGGTACAGGCATATTTATAACAATTGGTTTAATCGGCACTGTTACAGCCCTTCTGGGAAGAATAGCTGGAGATGTCGGACCATGGGGCAATTATATAGTTGCCGTTGTATTTATTTTTGTAGGACTCTATCTCCTTGAACTCGTAAAATCCCCTGGATTAAGGGGTATGAACCAGCCCATGATTAAACGCAGAGGGATGCTTGCAGCATTTATTCTTGGGCTTATATTCGGCGTTGCCGTAGGTCCGTGTACGTTTGCCTATATGGCGCCCATGCTTGCCGTCACTTTCAGAGTTTCGGGGACACAGGCTTTATACGGTATTTCCCTTCTGCTGATGTATGCAGCCGGACACTGTATGGTCATAATTCTGGCAGGAACGCTTGCCGAATCTGTGGAAACCTATCTTAACTGGAACGAACGGTCAAAAAGCACCGCCATAATCAGGAAAGTCTGCGGAATCCTTGTCATCTTAGCAGGCTTATACATGTTCTGGAAAGCATAGAAAAGTGAAAAAATATCAACTATGATTAAAAAAGAGTGCTGTTGCAGAAGGCAGAACAATATTATTCTCGCGTGTTCCGGAGGTTCCAACGTGGGATAGATTGCAAACGAAGTTGCAAAAGAGATTGATATGGAGGGAAAAGGTAAATTCTTCCGCCTTGCGGGAGTCGGCGGACACATAAGCGGAATGGTGGAATCTGTGAAAGGAGCTGATAAAGTTGTGGTTATAGACGGCTGTCCTGTTGCCTGCAGTAAAAAATGCATGGAGGCGGCGGGTATTTCAGATTATGAATATATAGTTGTGACGCAACCGGGCATTGAAAAAAAACATGAATTTTCTTTTACGGATGAAGAAAAAAAGAAGGTAAAATATTTGTCTCAAAGTAGATAAAATGCCCCACTTTCCTGCCGGCCGTTCATATTCTGATGATGCAAATACTCCGTACGGGCTTGACATTTCTGCAATAGCCAGAGAAATAGGAACACTGCAAGGCATAAAAAATGTTCATCATGCACCCCTGTGATGCATTACAAAAAACTACATTCATTTTAAGGCTTTTATTGATGTTGCCGATGATATGAAAGTAAGTGATACCTGTATGATAAAAAGGAATATTGGCAATCTCCTGGAAGAAAAATTCAATATCAATCATATCATACTGCAATTTGAATCTAATGCCTGTGATGATATTTCCCTGGACAGGCAGTCAAAAGACAGGCAATTCGGCCGCCATTAAAAAAGGTGTTGACAGAGCAGTTAGCTTCAGGTAGTATATATGCATATAAGCACATATTAACAATTAACATTTTGAAAAGCATAAATGAAAAGAGGGGTTAGAGCAAATGGATGGCAAGATAAAGGAACTGATTGCCGTGGGAGCATCAGTAACAGGCCACTGCCAGCCGTGTTTAATTTACCATCTGGCAAAGGAAAGAAAAACGGGCGTAGATGGGTAGGATATCCGCGAAGCAATATGGATTGGACAGATGGTTGAAAAGGAATCGATTTCTGCCATGAGTGATTTTTTAAAGAATACATTAGAACAGGATGCCAGTACTGCCCGCCTGCGCCGCGGCAGGATATAATCCTCTATAGCAAAGAAATGCAGCGGGTAATGGAAATTATTGCATGGATATAAAAACACTGCAGAAGAAAAAGAAGGAGTAGGATAAAATGGATAACTATATAAACAAATACAGGGCGCTTTCTGATGAGACACGCATGAGAATAATGTTTCTTTTAAACTACTCTCATGAGGTTCTATGCGTATGCGAAATTATGGATTCTCTCAATATCTCCCAGTACAACGTTTCCCGCCATCTGAAAATCCTGGAAACTGCCGGGCTGGTAAAGGGAAAGAAAAAAGGCACTTGGGTATTCTATTCAAGGACATCTCCGTCCAATAGCTTTCACAAAACGCTGCTGCTTTCCCTCGCATCCATCCCGAAGCAAAAGTTTTTAAAGGATATAAAAAGGTTTAAGAATCGATTTTCCATGCGGAAGAACGGCCAGTGCGTGGTGGGAATGCAGAAGTAGATGCATGTTAAAAATGTCGTTAATAATAAAAGAAGGAGAGGTACATGAACGACAAAATAATTAAGGAAAAAGTGAAAGAAAAATATTCTAAGGTTCTTGTCAAAAAATGCGGATGCGGAAGTTCATGCTGCGAGAATACCGATTGTTCAATAGAAACCGCTGAAAGAATAGGTTATTCCGCAGAGGATATTAAAAACATACCGCCGGAATCTTTCCACGGCTTGGGCTGTGGCAATCCCGTGGCTCTTGCGGACTTAAAAGAAGGCGAGAGGGTTCTGGACCTCGGTTCCGGGGCGGGAGTTGACGTTTTTCTTGCGGCAAACAGAGTAGGTAAAAGTGGTTTTGTTATTGGTGTTGATATGACCGGGGAGATGGTAATCAAAGCAAAAGAAAATGCAGAGAAATACGGATATAAAAATGTTGAATTCAGGCTCGGCGAAATAGAGCATTTGCCTGTTGATGATAATTCCATGGATGTAATAATCAGCAACTGCGTTATCAATCTTTCTACCGACAAGCTTAAGACTTTTAGAGAAGCATTCAGGGTATTAAAGCCTGGAGGCAGAATGATGGTTTCAGATCTGGTTACCGAAGGGCTAGTTACTGAGAAAGCAAAAAAAGACTTTGAGTTATGGACAAGTTGCATTGCAGGCGCTCTGGAAAAGAAAGACTATATAGGCAAGATAAAAAAAGCAGGATTTAAAGATATTAAAATCGTATCTGAAAAAACATGGGAAGAAGATAAAATTAAAGTGGCCGTCACAAGCATAAAAGTAAAAGCGGTCAAATACGTTGTGCAAGGGAGGAGAAATGTCTGAAAAGAAACTTCCTTTTTTTGAAAGATACCTTTCACTCTGGGTGATCTTATGTATTGTCACCGGTATAATCATCGGCAAGGCATTTCCTTCCGGGGTAAATTTCCTGGGCAAATTAGAGGTGGCTCACGTTAATATTCCGGTGGCCGTCTTAATATGGCTAATGATCTACCCCATGATGCTCCAGATCGATTTTTCCAGCATTATACGCGCATCAAGGAAACCGAAGGGTCTAATAATAACCCTTATCGTCAATTGGTTAATCAAGCCATTTACCATGGCAGTATTCGCATCCATCTTTTTCAAGTACGTTTTTGGAGCCTTTATCAAACCAGATCTGGCGAAGGAATATATTGCTGGCGCCATACTTCTTGGCGCCGCTCCGTGTACCGCGATGGTATTTGTCTGGAGTTACCTGACAAAAGGCAATCCGGCACACACACTGGTTCAGGTTGCGATTAACGACCTGGTAATTCTTTTTGCTTTTGTCCCGATAGTCAAGTTTCTTCTCGGTATTAATCAGATAATAGTACCTTACGAAACTTTAATCTACTCCGTCGTTCTTTTTGTCGTTATACCTCTTGCCGGCGGATATGTTTCGCGAGTGCAGCTGCTCAGGCATAAAGGACTTGAATGGTTCGAAAATGTATTCCTGAAAATATTAAAGCCGATTACAATTTTCGGACTGCTGTTGACCCTGATTATTATATTCGCTTTTCAGGGCAAAACCATTTTGGAAAATCCCTTTCACATTATTCTGATTGCGATTCCTCTTTCCATACAGACCTACTTTATTTTTGCCATTGGATATTATTGGTCAAAGAAATGGTGTCTATCCCATGATATTGCCTGCCCGGCAGCCATGATCGGCGCCAGTAACTTTTTTGAATTATCCGTAGCCGTTGCCATTTCTCTTTTCGGTCTGAAGAGTGGCGCGACTTTGGCTACTGTAGTTGGCGTCTTGACCGAGGTTCCAATCATGCTAACTCTGGTTAACTTTTCCAATAAGACCCGGCACTGGTTCAGGTCTGTATAATAATTTGGGAGTGCTCATTACATTATTTTA
>Ga0302245_1000641_pt1 | contig 27577 bp, 23 predicted proteins | sample AAG_UR_Thr_MG_FD_193512 | JGI IMG/M metagenome (GOLD analysis project Ga0302245, IMG submission 193512) | Enriched activated sludge microbial communities from anaerobic digester in WTTP, New Holstein, Wisconsin, United States - AAG_UR_Thr | ecosystem: Engineered > Bioreactor > Anaerobic >... | reverse complement strand
TACCACCTGGGATAAATCAGGGGAGGAAGATAAAAAAGTAAATTTGCATATTGAAAATATAGCAAAAACTGTAGAATTACTTATGAATGCAGGAGTAAGTCCAGAAGATATTTCAATATCTAAATGGAACCATTTTTATGTTAGGGTTGTTAGGGTATTAGAGGGTAATGCCGTTAAATTTGAATGTCTATCTGAAGATGATGGGAAAAAACTTATTCAGGTTTTAACAGATTTAGCTATTGAAAATAGACCCCAATGGCATTTATCCTGGGATACAAAATTAGTTTATACTGATGATATTCAGGATTGGCTAAAAAATTTAAAAAAGAATCGAGAAAAATATAGTAAAATACTATGAGTATAATTAAAACTGCCCGAATCCGATTATCCGAATTATATCAGGATTCAATTAACTTTATAAAACAAACATACGAAGATGCTGGACAATATTTTACCATGGCATCTCCTATGGGTCAGCTTCTTCAGGTTGTTCTTAATATTGGTAGGACAATCCTATATTATATTGAAGACTCTATTACTGAATTAAACATCAATACAGCTTCTCGCTCTCAAAGTGTAAAAGGGCTTGCAAGTTTAACAGGTCATAATTCATCCAGAGGTGTAGCTGCTAGAGGAACTCTAAGATTATTCTATAATGGGCAGAAATTAGATATTTATGGAAACACCGCAGTTATTCCTAATTATACAAGATTGACATCAACTTATAATGGACTTACATATACAGTAGTTTTACCTGGGAATGAGGTTCGATTAGATCTTGGTTCTGTAACCAATTATGTTGATGTAAATATTGTTCAAGGCAAATTAGAATATCAGCAGTCAACAGGAACAGGGGATCCTTTACAATCATTTAATTTTCAAGCTAAAAAAGGATCCATCATAGATAATTTCTTTGTTAACATTTATGTGAATGGTAAAAAATGGGCAAAGAGAGAATCCATTCTTGATATGAATTTCAATGAAGAATCTGTTATAGTTAAAACAGGACAAACTGGTGGTATCGACGTATTTTTTGGAAATGGATATAATGGTGCTGTTCCCCCACTTGGTTCAACGATCCTTGTAGAATATTTGTTAACTGATGGGGATGCAGGAAATATTAGAACTGCTGAAGCTAAAACCACAACAAATTGGAAATTTGAAGGAAGGGGTTATTCAATTAATAGCCAAGAAATAGATCTTAATAAAATTCTTAGGGTTTCCATCCAGAAGGATGTTTTATTTGGAGCTAATGAAGAGCCAGTCTACTTAACAAGATTACTTGCTCCTCACATGTCAAGAAGTTTTGTTTTAGCTAATACCGATAACTACATCTATTTTTTACGCAAGCTTAATATGTTCACGATTGTTGATGCTATTCCGGGTTTTGCAACCTTTGAAGATAGATATGCAATTGACAAATATAATGTAGCTAAAACCACTTATGAAAATATAAGCGAGCAATATAGATCTCTATTAGCAACTGTTGGTGCTTCAGCTACCCAATCCCTTGCTAAGAAAACAGAATTAGATAATGCTCAAACACAACTTTATTATTGGCAAGCTCAGGTAGAAGAACAAAAGAAAGATGATAATACAGTTTATCTTTATTTAGTTCCCGATGTTAATCAAAGAATTCCTGCAAATCAGAATTATTTTACTTGCGGATTAGATTCGTTTCAATTAACAGATCTTGAAAAGAAAGGAATTTTAGATCTAATTGAGGAGAGCGGTCAAAGAATATTAACTGTAGATAATGCTATTATGACCCTTCGTTATCCTAAGTTTGTTCTTAATGTTGCTTTAGTTATCTATGAAGGTTACGATCTTAACAACATTAGGGAGCAAATTATCTCTAAAACATCTGATTATTTCTTGAAAAATACTAGAAGGGATAGAATTCCTCAATCAGATTTAGTCAGAATAATTGAAGGCATCGATGGAGTAGACTCTGTCTCTGTCTGGTTTGATGCAGATAAAAATAATTTCCAAATTTATGGAAATGGATATGGACTTGATGATTATGGAGATATTATTCTTGAGAGATTTGTATTAGACGCATTTGGAAATAGAGTAACTGTTAAGGATATTTATCCTCTCATTAGAGGGGGATTCGAAAGTCAACTCGGGATTACCTATGATGATTCAGTTGCAAAGGATAGACTTTCAACAGTAAATATTCAATTGAGGGGAATTACCCCAGTTAACTTTAATTCCAATCAAAATAAAACTATTGTTTCTAACTTATAATGGCAACAGCAACTCAAAAACAAAACGCAGTAAGTAGTAAGAGTCAGAAGCCAAAAGTAAGAATTTCTTATTTTGCTTCGGCAAAACACTTATCAGATAATTATTCTAATTTAGGATATGATTATCGAGGAAAAATATTGTCTAAAACAACATCTTCTGAATTATGGGCTAACCCAGTTCAAAAGCCCTTGTTTGCTCAGATTGAAGCTATGTTGACCTTTATTTTGGAACAAGTTAAATATATTAAGAAAACGTTTTCTATAGCACACGATAAAGAAAGTACCAATATTAATTAAGGATTCATGAATCAACAAAATTGGAAAATATTTAATAAAAGCGGTAGTTTTTTAAACTCATACGCAGACATTTACTTACCTCTTACATTTATCGCCAGTAATATAGATGCAACTGGGGCAGCTGCTTTTGCCGTTACGGATCCTAGCAATTATATTATAGATGTTGAAGTTACAAATAGCGGATGGGAATATCCTTCAAATACACAAGTTCAATTAGATTATACTTTTGGCGGATATTCACAAATTTTAAGTGCTTCTGAAGTTTCTATAGGATTTAAGGATGTTTCGATTTTTAATCCAGCCCCTGCAAGTTCCCAAGCAATTGAAAGTGTAGTGATCACTTTAACACCTGATGTTTCTTTTCTTTATCCGGCAGTTACTTATAGTTCTGCTATATTTTTACAACCTATTTCTCAAGGGCTTGTCGAAACTGAGCACTTAACGATTATCGAAGAATCTTCAACAGGAGCTTTAATTAGGCCTTATGATCCTATTAACCCCTATTTAATCTTTAGATTTACTGATGGAGATCCTGAAATTAAATTATTTGAAATTGATGAAGAAAATCAGCTTGTGGAATGGGCTGATGAGATCATAATTGATACAACTGAATATGCGGAAAAAACAGGATTAATGATTAATGTTGGATTCCGTGCAGAAACAGAAGGGGTTTTTGAAAGAAGACTTAGGGTATTCCATAAAGTAGGAAATACGGAATACCTTATTTATGAAATATTGGTTAATGCTGAATCGGTTGGACCCGATGAAAGATTTGATACTCTTATAACTAATTTTGGATTACCAAGTCCTAAAGCTAATCATACTCTTTTTAAAGAAGCAGATATAAATGAGGATCTTCCTGACTGGAAGCTTTTGAATTATAAAGCAAAACACATTATCCTGGAACATGATAAAATCATGCCTTATATTGGAACTTATAAAGGTCTTATCAATGCAATAAAATGGCTTGGATATGAAGATATTCAGGTTAAAGAGTGGTTTAAAAATGTTAAAGATGGAAAAAATCTTTCCCTTACGGTTCCCTATGATGCTGCTGATAGAACAAAAACTCTTCTTTATTTTTCTCCAGATGAAAGAAGAAATTTAAAGAAATTAAATCAACTGTCGCTTGTTTACTGTTTAACTAGGGAAACAGGACAAATTGATGAATGGGGTAATCCTATTGTTGAGGAATGCTATAATTATAATATTAATGAAATTTTTATCAAATTATATGCTCTTAAACAGTGGCTTGAAAGATGGATTATTGGAGTAAATGCCAGGATTACAGATATTACAGGCGAGGGGGTTTATTTTGAAAGATTTAGAAATCTTGTTTATGGAACTAATACAATAGGGTCTGAAGCTATTTTTGAGCAATCTATTTCTCCAGACACCCTAGATGAAAGTTCAGAATTAATCCGAGGAGATGCAAGTATTAGATTAACTTTGGAGGAATTGAAAAAAATGCCAATCGAGGCACTACAAGTAAGATTCAAAGATTTATTGAAATATTGTTGGGATCCTTCAAATGGGCAATTTTCTTTGGTGGATGCGTCTTTATATTGGTATGACCCATCTACAGTTCTCGTAGGATCGACATTCCAATTTCCTTTTATTGATTTATTTGATATTCAATGGAGAGCTTCTGTAGAAAAAACTGATGCAGGAACTATTATAGACAAATTAGTAACAAAACCATTATTCGTTTATGAAAATGATCTTCGTTTTTATAATATTTTGGATTCCTCTTCTCAATTTTATGACGTTTCATCGAATTTAAATATACTTCTTGAAAATGCTATTTTAAGGGACCCTTCTAATGATGATTGGACTTCTTCTAAAGCTTATGAAATTTATCCAGACCCATCTGGATTAGGATATTATTGGATGGAAAGTTCATCCGGATTAGATATTTACCAATTTAATTCCTACGTTAATTTAATCCCGGATACAGGCTCGGTTCTTCTTTATGAATTTGATTCAAATTATAGAGTTCCCCTTTTAAGTTTTCAGAATTATAAATTTACCGATGCCTCCGGAATTGTTACATCTCTCCCAAAGAAATATTTCTTAGATATTCTTGATGGAAAAATAGTAATGGATTCTAGTATACAGGGATCAAAACCTTGGGTTTCCGACCCAAGCTCTGGAAATATTATTTCTGTTGAATATAATCTAAATTGGAATTATGATACTAGTTTAGATGAACAAATGATCACTGTAAATGTTGTTTATAATTCTTCAAGAATGCCCTTAGCGGTTTATGATCCCTCAATTTACTATTCCATTTATGGCTCGGATCCTTATCCTGCAAGAGTAATAGATAACAGTATTTATATTATGACTGTCAATCATACTGGGGATTTTTATATTGAAGTATTTGCATGGGATGGATTTAATAACATATATTCTAATAAAATGGAAACTCTTTATCCTGTATGGACTAAGTTCCCAAGAATTTATGTTATTACGGATAATTCCTTATATTCTGCTCCAGATGTTAGTAGCATGTCTGTTTTAGAAGTTAGCACACTTATATCAGAAAATCCTTATCCTTTATTCGATAGGTATATTCCTCTTCAGGGGATTTCATTGCAATTTGATGCCTCGGGATCCCCTTATATTGAAATTCCTTCTATCACATATTTCCAAGATGTCATGGAACCGGATTCTCTCAATAGATTCTTTAATTTAACAGAGAGAGTCGTCTCTATGAATAATCCAATAATTACAGTGGATCCGGATTATCAAAAATTTTATGATGAAGACGATATAAGAATAGTTCAATTTGATAAAGGAAAATATTCTTTAATAAGAGAGGTTAGCGCTCATATAGATTCTATTTCGGGAAACGATTTAACCATTTCTCCTTGGCCTGTTGATATTTCTATTAGTGGTTCTGCAGAAGTATATGTTTTAAATGACACATACAGAACGACTGTAAATGCTGCTAATATAGGGGATAATCTTGTACTTGATGTAAGCGGATACCAATTTGAAGTGGGCCAGCTAGCAGGGGTTATTGTTTTTGATGGTAGTACCGGATATTCTTGGGGTTCATCATATAGAGTTACAAATGTTGATGGATCTACTCATACTTTTGATCAAACTATTCCTCAGTTCTTTATAAATAATCCTGGGAAATATTCAATCAAAGTAAAACATGCATTTTCCTCATATTCTGATATGACAATTCCTACAGATTATGCTGTAGAACAATTTAATACTTTTAAATTATATTTAAAGGATTCATATTGTCAAGAATATTTCCTAGACAATACATTTGTAGTAATCAATGTTCTTTTTGATCAGGATTATGTAAATCAGCAATGGTATAATGCTTCTGATAACTTAATCAATTCGGAATTCTATTATCATTGTAAACCGATAGAAGTAGATTCAAGTACTTTAGTCATATTTAAAGCAGTTTATGATCCTAGCAATTATATGCTTGATCAAAGAAATATTTGGACTGTAAAAGAACACAACGAATCTAATATCCTATTTAGAGTATTTAATGAAAGCGTTCCCTTTATATTTGATCAGATAGGAACTTACGATATTCAAGTAGAATCGTATGATAAATATGGAAACTTAAAAACTCAGGTTTGGGAGGGATTGGTAACAGTCGTATGAAAGAAGTTTTAATAGTCGTTGATGTGCAGGTTCATTTTAAATCCGTTACCGATGAATATGTTGATGGGATATTTGAATTGTGCAAAACATTCGATGAGGTTTATCAGATATGGGATGCCGTAGATGTCAATACCCCGGATTTTAAATTTCCTAATCAAAAAGATACAATCCGAAAGGAATACGGGGGGATTTTAGATGAGGCTAATGTGGATCATTATGATTTTTCAGACAAAGAAAGAGCTCGTTTAAAAAAGGCATTTGAAGAAGAAGATTTTCAGAGTGGGGATTTATTTGTAGCCGGTAAAGAGCCAAAACGTCAATGGTTTTTATTTGTGGATGGAAATCATCCTTGGTTTATATTTGAAGAAAAATTATTTAACCTTTTTGAAAAATTAAAATCTGAAGGAAAAAGAGCTATACTATGCGGTGGAGCGAGAATGGAATGTCTATATGATATTGAAGTTCTTACGGATGCAGTAGGATTAGATTCAACAATATTAGGAACTCATGTCTATAGTTAGAGAAAATATAAACTTTGAAAGAGGATTAGATCCAAAGAAAGCAATGGGTTTAGGATCTAAAATGCTTGCAATGATTAGAGATCTTCATAACAAATTTCAGCCTACAATGTGGGATTTATTTGGAAGACCAGAGGATCGAGCAGGATTTGCATTAAAAGGAACTCTTATGCAAATTTATTTTGATAAAGAAGATCCTTCAAAAGCTTTTACAGATAATTGCCGAAAAATGAATTGTAGTATGGATCAAATAGACCTAATCCAAACTATATTACAAAACGAATTTGATTTAGAAGTTAAATACCTCGGAGATGGAAGATAGATTTCACAAGGAAAATAAAGAAATTTCCCCTCAGTCGGTTGACCCCTTAAATACTTTTTTATTAATAGATTCTAAAGCTTGGAGAAAACCCGGAATTATATCTGTCGAAAAATTAGGAAATGTTTTTCAAATTCAGATTGATGAAGATATATTAAAGAAAAATGTAACAGCTGTTGCTTTTTCTAATCAAGATGAAATGCCGGAATTACCGCCTGATACTTTAGCCGTAAATCCTCAAACTCATATATGTGTTGATGAAAATTATCTTTATGTTTGGGTTCCTCAGTCAAAAAGATGGAAAAGATTACCTCTTTCTATTTGGTAATTAAATATGCAAAACCCATCTGGATTTGTTCTTTCGTCCTCTGTATTCTAAATCAAAGTTGGAAAATCCTTTTAGGCAGAGGATGTAGATGTTTTAGTATTTCCTGAACTCCTTCTTCAGCAGATTGAACAATTCTTTCTTTAACAACAACTCCATTAATTACATACCCATAGGTAAAATATTCTTGAGGATTTTTAAGAAATCTTATAAAAAAATATTCCACTCTAAAAAACTTCTTATATTGATCGCTAGTTTCATATTTTCCTTCAATATATTTTTGTCTTTTATTAGACTTTATTTGATATTTCCCCCCTCTTAATTCAACTAGATTATCCAAAGCTTTTCGTATACTTCTTTCGCCATATTGACCTATTTTCATAGAATCCATTGGATCCTTTCCTCTCTGAAAATGCTGTGCTTCATCTAGATCATTAAGAATGCTCAATCTTTCCTCAAATTCTTTTGGAGTCCCCCATAGAAAATAATCATTGCTAGATCTCCATTTAAATGAATTTGATGGGAGATGAGCAGCATAAGCTGTTATTCCAATACATCCATCGGGATAAGCTTCAGGCGGGGTTTCTATTTGTAAATAAATGTCGGATTGATCAGAATTTGTAAATTCTCTATATTTGGAATTATCATTAAAATGATTTCCATGATCAACAGTGAAATTTCTTTTTACCTTTAGAAAATCACCCCTTTGTAGACTCATCCATTTGCCGGTAAGACCGATATTCAAGTTCTTCAAAGGATCCTTTCCCATATGAAAATTTATATTTTCTCTAACTACCGTCATCTATATCTTAAATTTTCCCAATCAATAAATGCTTCCCAGAAATCTTCTTCGTTTTTATCTTTGATACGATATTCATTTTCCTTATACCATTTATATAGCTTATCTGCTAATTCGGGAATTATTTGTTCTTCATTTTCGGGATCTGTAATAATTTCTTCAAACCCTGTGATTTCAAATAAGTTATCTCTAACATATTCCCCAGCTTCTAGACTATCCTCAAAAGATCTTGAAGCTTTTCCGATTCTCATAGATTTCTTAGGATCCTGTCCTCTTTCAAAATCAATATACTCCTTAACAATTCCCATATTATTTTTACTTATATGTGTACCCTGGTAAACTTCCGCCATAAACACGGATCAGTTCTTTCATTTCTTTTACAGGAACATAGTCTACCATAATCCATTGGCCCATTTTTTGCCAGGTTTGATCATGTCTAAAATCCCTATAATCTTTTAATTTTGCAAGGGGTTTATCACCTGAAGTAAATACAACTTTGAAATTTCCGCTATGATCTTTCCATATTTCTGCAGTTCCATCATAAGTATCATAGACATTAAAATATTGGGATTCACCGGTTCCAAAATTAACTCTCCCCAGCGGCAGGATAGAAGCATCGGAAAGTCTTTTTCCCCCAACTTCTGGAGGAGTAGAAAATCTTCCAATACCCATAGATTTAAAAACATCTCCACGATCTCTTATAAAACCACCACCGCCTGTTTTAGCTTGCCCTATTTCGGGAGCTGCCGCCCCTAATCTTTCGGATGGAAGAAGATATTGTGTTTTAAATTTTCTTTCGATTTTTTGTCCTTTTTCTACGGGCCCTGTAACCGGAGCAAGAACTTGTTTAGAAGCTTTTCCAACAACATGAGATCCACCTAATTCGACAGCTCGATCATGGAATATCTGAGAAATATCGCTCCCAACGCCAAATACTTTTTCTGCTGCTTCGGCTCGTGCCTGTGCTTTACCAGCATCTTGAATAATTTTAGCTTGTGTTGTAGCTAAGGAAATTTCCTTATCATGATCACCATTAGCCTTGGTTTTTATATCCTCCATTCTCACATAATCTTTCTGCCCGTATCCCTCATTAACAAATTTTGCTCTCATTTTTATCGATTTTTTTATTCCACGGGATTTTCCCATACATAGGATTATTTTTTCCTATTTTAGATTTTCCCATTTTATCTTTAGTTTCTTTTGATCTTTTTATTCCTTCTAATTTTTTACTTATGTTATGTTTTGTTTTTTCATCATGATGTTTATCTTTCATACCATTGGATTTCCCGATCAATCCCAATCCAATATTTTTCTTATGACTGTCCGATAATTTTCTTCCCCTTTGAGTTTCACTTAATTTTTCTTTGGAATTTTCCTTCCATAATAATCCTAACGCCCCATCCCCTCCTTCGGTCATATTATATCCATCCAAAAAAGTATTTGATTTTGCAATCCAATACATTTCTCGATTGCATAGGATTTCTTTTAAATCCTTTTTACATTCTGCATCATGTTTTTCAATTATCTCCCATATAATATTATTCCATCCATATTTTCTAATAGCATTATAAAACTTATTCTTGGTTCCTGCATTTACATGGCATTTATGGGTTCTTTTTCGGTTTTCCAAATTTAAAGAAAACCCATAATATTTTTTATTAGATGGTAAAGTAGCACAATATATTATCCCCGAAACCATTTCGTTGTTTTAATATTTATTTCCATTTTAACAAATTGTGCTCTCATATTTTTTTAAAATTTTCTTGCTAGATTGGGATCGTTTTTAAGATTTGTCTTAATTATTGTGCGAATATCTTCTGGAGACAAACCATATTCTAATGAAAGTTTATCAATAATCTTTTTTGGTGCTCTTTCTCCAAAAGGCCCTCTAAGCTGATTATATAAATCATAGGTATCTTGCATTATTTTCCTGTTTCTTCTTTCTATTCTTTCTTTTGTTTTTTTGTATTGGCCTGCTAATTCTTCCTCATATTTTGTGGATCTTTCTGTTCCTGCATCCATATTTACAGCTTCTGCGGCTAACGCATATACTTCCCCTGCTCGGCCCTCTTTTTCCATTTTATCAAATTCATCGAATGCGTTTATTATTTTTTCATATAAATCATTCCCATGAATTCCTTCACGATTTCCTTGCATTAAAAGTCTAAATTTTGATATTGTGTAACTCACTGTGCGAGGTTTAAGATCTAATACATCCCCTAATCTTGGAATAGATAATTTTTTAAAATCTGTGCTTTCCTCCTTATTAATTTTTATAGCATTACGTGTCAGAGCAGTATCCCCCCTGCCACGGGTATCCTCGGATCTTCCCATAGCATCTTTAGCAGCTAAATACATTGCAGCTAATTGTTGTTTAGTTAAAACATCCTGTCCTTTTGTTATAGCAGCTTTTTCTCCAGCGGAATATTCAGGAGCTTCTATATCAATTCCGTATAATTCTTCTAATGATTCGCAAACAAGTTTCATGGAACAATTTTATTATATTTATCTACTAAAAATATATAATAAAAATTCCAATGGATGAAGTTTTATACATTTGAGAAAAATTCCATCTCCTATAAAAGATTTAGGTTTTTTAGAGGAAAGTTTCTAATTCCTTTTTTTCTAATACAAGTTGTTATTTCATCTATTTTTGTTTTTATTATTTCTACTTATTATGATACTCCAGATGAGAAAAAATTAAGGAAAGATTTGGTATATCTGGTTGAGGAATTTAATAATATAAATAAAAGAATTATAGAAGCTGAAACGACTCTTGGAATGATAAAAGAACATGATAGTATAATTTATCAATCTATCTTTGATATAAATCAGGAACCGCGAAAACAAATGGGGCTGGAATTTGATGATACAAGCCCAAACTTTTATATGTCTGTCGTTCAGGAAACTAATAATAGAATAAGTATATTAAACGACAAGATGGCCAAGGAATTATACCAGCTTGATGGACTTGTAGATTTAGCACATTCTCATCAAGAGATGCTTTTGCACATCCCAGCTATTCAGCCAATCGAAAATAAAAACTTAAAAAGAATTGCGTCTGGATGGGGTATGAGAACTCATCCTATTTATGGAATACCCAAATTTCATTATGGATTGGATTTTACAGCTCCCCTCGGAACCCCAGTATATGCTACAGGGGATGGCGTTGTCCAAATAATCATTAAGGATTCGGATAAAAGATCTCAGGGGTATGGTAACTTAATTATAATTGATCACGGATACGGTTACAAAACTTTATATTCCCATCTTCAAAAATTTAAATCCAAGCCTGGCGAAAAAGTAACAAGAGGCGAAATTATTGCTTATGTTGGAAGTACTGGATTATCAACAGGCCCCCATTTACATTACGAAGTTATTAAAGATAATAAAAAAGTGGATCCCATTTATTATCTTTTTGGAAGTTTAACTCCGGAAGAATATCAAAAAGTAATTGAATTATCCAATAGGATTCAAAAAGCATACGATTAAAGAGGCAGCGGAGGAAATCCAGGAAATCCATAGGTTTTTGCTCCTGTTGGAGCCCATTCCTTTAATAGGAAAGTCATCCATGGTAGATTACTTGGCTTTAAATTCTCATATTTTGGAAAAGGATCGCTTTTAATTATAGTAGGCATAGCTGCTTTCAAAGCTGTTTTATATCCTTTGAAATTATTAAATGTTTTGGATAAAATAGAACCATAATTGGTTTTCATTAAGTCCTCATTTTTAGGCTCGAATTTTTCTATAATTTTATTTAAAGGACCATAATTTATATTCTGGTCAATATCCGTAGCCATATTAATAATAGGTTTTGGATTTTTTACCGTAAATGCAAAATTAGCTGTCTCCGGTTTTGTTGCAATAGGAAGGGGAGCTAAAAACTTATCAATTCCAGCTATTAATAAATCTAGCTTATCAAATTGAGATAATATTTTTTCTTCTGTGTTTTGTAAAGCCTGTATCTTAGCATCCTGATTTTTTGCAATAGGAGCTCCGTCATAAGCATCCTTAATGATCTTATATTTAATCTCTGATTGCATTTTATCTTTCTTAGAGGTTAAAATCAATTCGTCTAAGACTACCACTTTCTCGGCCCATTTTGCTAGATCCGTTGTATATCTAGGAATATCGATTTTTCTTTCTACCGAATAATCCCTTCGAGGCTTTTGTTCCCTAAGAGTTCTTTTTTGATTTTGCAAATCAGATAATTGTTCTTGAAGAAATTTTATGTCTTCTTTTACTTTATCCAAATAAGTTTTTAATCTTTCTTTTTTAAATTCCTTTAATTGATTAGAAAGTTCTTTTTTTAAAGCTTCCACTTCTTTTTTAACTAAAGTTGCCGGATCTGCTAAAGGAACATGATGTTCAGTAGACCAGTTAACAAAGAGAGCCCAGGGGAAAGGATAAATACCCGTAATTGTAAGCCCAACAACAATAAATCCCCAGTTTACTTCAAAAGCTTTTATTGGAATATAAACGGTTGGAAAAGGAATAGGCCCAATTGGAGGGGGAATTCCTGTTGACCAACTTGTAGCTGGGTTTGCAACACTTGCAAGAGTAGCAAATGAACAATATCTTAGCCAATAAGAAATATCGCCATATCCTTTTTTACTTTTAGGAGAAAGATATGGGTCATCCTCTTCTGGGGGTTCACATGCAGCTTCTCCAATTGAATAATATCTATATTGTTCGTCATTTATAACTATAATCGAATACGTAGTAAAAGTACGAGCAATATCATCTAATTCCTTTTGATAACCTTCAATTTCCCCGGGGAGAGTATCATATCTTTTCCATAGAGAAGCGAAGAATTGTTCAATCCATATTCCTTCTAATTCTGTTTCGGTCCATTTTGTTTTTTCCGTTGAGTATTTTGTTTCGATAAGTTTATCGATCTCAATGCTAAAATTAAATAGGAATAAAATAAATTCACGTAATGAGGTTTTCTCAGTGTCATTTAGTTTTTTGTTATTTTTTTGTAAATCTTTTAAATAGTCCTCAGCGGCTGTAAAACGCTGTCCTATTTGGGCATTAGATTCGTCCCATTTTTGTCTTAATATCTTATAAAAATCCGGGGTAACTGAAAAGAAGGTTCCCTGAGCAAGATCCTTACAATAGTTATTGATTTTTGATTTTATTTTATCTACACTATATTTGTCTGTAAAATACCTTTCTCTTAGGAATTCAGATATTTTATTAATCATAGTGGTTGCAATAGTATTCTTATCAAAATAAGCCATTAATTTTTGGGATAGCCAAAAGTAATATTCTATAAGCTCGAATTCTTTTTCATCTGGCTTAGTTACTTTGGATTCATTTACCCCTTGTACAGCATCGGCCTTTAATTGTTTAAAAAGAATCTCTTCACTCTGATTCATTTCAACTCGAATATCGTCCATCTTTTCAGCCTCGGCTTTGGCTTTTACTTTACTGTCTTTGGCTATATCTTTATTTCTTTTATCCCAATCTTTCTTTTGTTTTTCAAAATCACTTTGTATTCCATCCCACCTTTTCTTTACCCCGCCTGTTTTATAAAAGAGTAATAATGATTCTTGAATAGAAAGGCTCCCATCGATAAGAGGCGAAAATTTTAACATTACAGGATACCAGGAAGGAATATAAAAATCAATTAAAAAGAATTTAGTATCGTTTAATTCTTTATAGGCATCATTCATTTTTGTAATTACCTCTTCCAAATATGTCTGATCGGGATCCGAAATATTTTCAACATAAATTTTATTAGGTTCTACTTTTTCTACAACCCCATTCACAGTAGGATAAACCTTATCCCCATCATAAGTAGCCATTGGAACATTTACTCTAAGTGTATCCCCGGCTTTAACCAAAATATTAAAGTTAACTGAAGAAGTATTTTCATAAAGAGCTTTGGTCGCAATATCTGGTTGCGATCCCTCGGTAATTGAAGAATCCTGTCCTAAAGGTATTTCACAAGAAAGATCTGATAATTCAATGGGAATATGAGGCACTAAATTATCATCTAAATCAACGGGGCAGGTGGTCAAATTTTCATTTAAAGGGACTGGAACAATTTCAGGTATTTCCGGCTCTGTTACCATTTCGCATAATTGAGCAGAGTGTATTTCCCGGAATGATTCAAGGGACTTACTCTGTAAAAGTTTTCGATTTCTTAAATAAACGGCCGAAGCTAATAAGCTTCCAACTATAATTGCATCTAAAGATTTTAAAGATTTAAGAATAGATTCAATTTGTTTTCTTTCTTTTTCAGATATAGATTTTGCAGCTTCTTTTACTCCCTTAACAGCATTTTTTTCATCTTGTATTCTTTGTTTTAATATAGATGAAATAATGCGGATAAGTCTTTGAAGATATTTTCCTCTATATGGTGAAGGATCTTCATTTTGAGACAAAAATTCTTTTATCTTTAATCCAATTACATAAACCATAAATGCCCAGGGAGCTACCTCAGTTATTTTTGAAATAGCATTTGCCATTTCTGTGCTCTTTTTATAATTGGAGGTTTTTCTATCAAATTCATCAGAATTATTGAACAAGTTTATATAATCTTCCCCGGATAAATTTTTTCCATCTAGGGATTTTAGGAAATTTTCAAAATCTTGTTCATAATAATTTGGATTTTCGCATAGAAGAAGTATTTCATTAAGATAGGATTCTTCTACATCCTGCCCAATTAAACCCCATAGCTTTTGAAGATCCCTATTATTTTTTACATAGGATAAAGCCTCATCATCAGTGAATTTTTTACTTATAACATCTTTTAATTGGGAAAGTAGAATATTTAGTAAAGAAAAAGCAGCAGTTTTTAAAGCGAGAAGAGTAGCGGGTTTTTTAAGGAACCCTTTATATTTCTCGATTTCCAAAGTTAGTTTTCCAAAGGCAGCTTTTATTAATTTATCTTTAAGACTCATAAACTGACAATTTCAAAATGTTGCCATAATTCTTGTGGATTACAGATAAAATATGTATTGTCAAATGATACCTTTATTTCCCCCCACCCCGGAGCATTAAAATCTATATCTATAATTTGAATTTCTTCTCCCTTTTCTATAATCCAATCCTTTTTTCTTATATCGGATTCCTGGTATCTAAATTGATGCAGTTTGCTAGATATTGCATATTTTGATCTAGATCTTATTATACTCCGGGGTTTTAATTCCGTCATTCTAATTATTTCTAAGGAACTTGTCCACTCTGGCCATTTATTTTTAAAATCATACCAATCAGTTGAATCCTTGCCAAAATGAATTGGATAACCATTAACTACGATGCTAAATTGATATTTTTCAATTCCATACCAATTCATAAAATATAAATTAACTCGCGTTTGCCTATCTTTAGATCCCCCTGGTTTTTTCCATTCTTCTAAACTTCTCATATAATGGCTTTGACTACCCATATCCGCTGGTCCTGTTTTAATAAGCCCCATGGGTTTAAGCTCTTTATCTACAGCATTTATCATTTTGAATTCCTCATTACCTATCCCCATAGATTCCTTGGGATCTTCAAATCTTTTAAAGTTAAGGGTTTCATATATTTTTAAAGCCTTCATTCAAGACCCATTAATTTAGTATATTTACGAACAATTAATTCAAAGGGAAATAATTCTTCCCTACTCATATTTTTAAAATTATTTTGAATATTCCCCCATCCAAAATAATTAGTATTTGGAATAGCTTCTAAAGCTTCTTTACTAAAGGGAATTTGAAATTCCAAATATTTACCTGTTTGAACTAACTCCTGAATATTATGATAATCTTTTTTTAACTTTTCAATAGGACGAATACTTCCAATTCTTAATTTTTCCTTATCCAATCCTCTTTCAAAATTGGCAGATTCAATAATATACCCTTGATTATCAAAACATGCTCTAAATGCCGATTTATATTGTGTTTTTATAACTAGAACCCATTTATTTTGAGATGTTGATTTATATTTTCTAGGTTTTGCCTTTATATAAATCCGTTCAAAATATTCCGGGGATAAACAGCTCTCAATAAAATCCTCAAAATTAGGAGTTCCATAATCAGAAATTTCTAGCCAAAGATCATTTCTATTACCCGCTAAATTAATTGTAGAAATTCTTGAAGAAAAATTTCGGGAACTCTGTAATAAACAATTCATTCCTTCTTTTACTTTGGCTTTTACGCCTATTTGCATAGATTTCTTAGGATCAATGCCTCTTTCAAAATTAACAGATTCTTTTAACCCAGGTTTTTTTCCAAGAAGCTCTGCAGAAGGTAATTTTATTTCCGAAAAGAACACATCAACATCACCGTCCCCCATAATATCACAATTATAAGCGTAATTATATTTAGGATTTTTTAAGTAACTTTTCACATATTCTCTCATTTCCTTTTTCATATCCGATGGAAAATGATCCCCAAAAAGATATTCAAAAGGTTCAAGTAAATCATAAGTTCGTTTTGCTCTTTCTAAATATTCATTAAAGCTTAGAGAATCCCCATAAACATCTTCAAAAAATCTCGGATTGGCATGTCCTTTTCCATCTCCATCATTTGTATAGATTTTAAGGAATTCCAGATCACTACTTGTAATTTTATTAATCCTAGCATTTATTCCAATATCCATAGATTGTTTAGGATCCATTCCCCTTTCAAAATTTAATCTTTCATGAACTTTTGAGGCTGGCCCATCAAAGACATTATATTTCTTATCAACGGCTTCCCATTTTTCAATGTATTCCTTTATATGATTTAATTCCATAAGGGAAGCATCCTCGAATTTTTTCATATCCCAACCCCATGGATGAGGATGTCTTCGAGTAATAAAAGGAGCTAATACAGAGCTTCCCGTCCATTTTATAGGATCTTGCTCTATAATCCAATCTATTAAAGCCTCTCTTCTTTCCTCGATCCTTCCTATTTCCATAGAATCCCTTGGGTCCATCCCCCTATTAAATTCTAATCCTTCCTTCATATTTGGAAACATTTTTGATTTAATTTCTTTCATTTCTCTGAAAAGTTTTTTCCATCCGGATTCGGTAAGATCCTTTAAAGATTTAGAATTCCAGATAACTTGACCCTCTGGAATTCCTTCAACAAATTTTACTTGAGTAACTAACCATCCTAGAGAAGTTTTTTGAGCTATATCAGGACCTATTTCCATAACTTGCTCTTTTATTCTTTCCAAAACGCGTCCTATCTCTAAAGAATCCAGCGGATTTTCTTGACTGCGGACAAAATCGATGGATTCTGTTAGGGATAAAGATTTACCATTGAGAATAGGATAAATTCCAATAGCTTCTTTTATTTTCCAAATTTTGCTTTTATTTAAGAATCTTTTTATAAGCAGCTCCTCTTCTTTATTTGGGAATCTTGTTTTGGTGTCAATAGAAACCATATTCCCTTTATTATAATCATCCATTGCAAAGCGAGATGACCCGTAAGTTTTTACTTCCCCTTTAGTATTGATATATCCTAAAGTAGCTACTTCATAATATTGTTCTCCAGCATAATCCGGCGGAGTTATTCTTTTAAATACCATAATTGTTTGATGAGGAGTGTATCCATTATCGGGGCGGAGCAAAATTTCGCCAGGACGAAAATGTCCTCTTAAATCTCTTTTAATTTGCTCTGGTGTTTTTCCTCTTTCAAAATCTAAGCTTTCATCAATCTCTTCATCCTCAAATTCTTCTTCTTCTATTTGCTTTTGATACATATCCCATAAATATTCTGCAGCATCGGCAATATCAATTAAAGCATAATCTTGATCTATTTCCTCATAAATCTTATCGGGGTTTAAAGAAGTAATTTTCCAATTCTCATTATCAATATATTCTGCATCGATACGAGGATTTGAAACTTTCATTTTTCTTAAAATTTCGCCATTGTTCAAATCGATCATATAAAGAATGGAAACTTCAAAATCTTCCATGATATACACAAATTCCCAATCATATTTTGGATGCCCTGCTGGATTATGAAAATTTTCTGGGGACACTTCATACTTCTGTTCAAGATCTAAAACTTCCCCTCTTCGAGTAAGTTCAAATGGGGATTCCTCGAATTTCTCAATTATTTGAGGAATTAAATGATGAACCCCAATACGAAGACTCTTTTTTGGATTTTGCCCTCTTTCAAATTCTATGTATTCTTTAATTATCATTTTGAGATTAAAACATTATTTGAAATAGCTGCTTGTTTAGCTTGCTGAACCAATCCTGTATTTACCCCTGGAGTTGCAGGCATTTTTGCATCCAAAGCAGTAGCCATAGTTTGTAATAATGGAAATAAAACTTCTCCTAAAACAGCATGATAATAAGGACCTGGACCTAACTTGGTTGCCTGATTGCCACTTGCTACAACTTCGTCAGCATTTATACTAACTTTAGCTGCAGCAGAAACATTAACTTCATTTTTAGTAACGATATTAAGCTTATCCCCATCTAACTGTATTAAAGATTCTTGATTTGCATGTTCAATTGTAATCATACTATCAGGCGAAATTTGAATAAAACTTCCGCGATAATACATTTGCATTCCACTATTTCTTTGATATATGATAGTTAATTCTTCATCGGGATCGTAGAGTAATACATGAGTTCCATCATAGTCATCTTTAATCCTTTCAATTAATTGGGTATCAATATTTTGAATAGTAGTATATTCAGGGGAATAAATATCACCATTATTAAACTGAACACGAACTATTTGTCCAATTTTAGGAATAGAAATAGATCCAGCTCCATCACTAGCAAAAACAGTTGAATTAATTGGGACTGCCCAAGGAAGATCTTTGGAACTTAAGTGATCCATTAACCTATAAACACGAACTTGGCACCTACCAGAAAAAGTCGGGTCAATATTGTTCGAGATAACGCCTAACCAGTCGTTATCGTGAAGATCCTTCATTGTTAAATGTAAGCCGTCTGGTAATTGCATAATTATTTATTTTTAATAGGTTCGCTTAAATCTTCACTTGGTTTTGGTCTTGGAAGTTTTTCTTTTACTAATTCATTTTTTGAAATGCCTCCAAAGAAATATTTTCCATTTTCTATATCACTTTTTGTAGCTTTACTTACTTCTGCATCCTCAATTTCGCCACCTTGAATTTCTGATTTAGGTTTACTTCCTGTAAAATTAGGTTTTTGTAAATCGTCCCTTTTGGAAGTTGCTAAACTTGGAGCAGCACTTTCCAAACCGCCTTCTTCAATTCCCAAATTAGGTTTAATTTCAGAAAAGCTAGATTTTTCAAGATAACCTACAGAGGTTGCAACGCTAGGATTAGTTTCTTGCCCTTCGTCCTTTTGAATATTTCCATCTGTAGATCCTATTTTTACTTTAGATAGAGTTTTTCCTTCAATTGAACCAGAAGTAGAAGTGCTTAGCGGAATTCCCTTATAGACTAAAGATTGTCCTGTGATCGTAGGATCTCCATCTAAATCTGTTGCTTTTGATCTATCATTAGAAGTTAAAATATTTACTTGGGATTTTAATCCTTCGGGGTTCTCAATAGATTTCCCTATATTAACTTCATTATATATTTGAGAAATAAGATCTGTAGCTTTTGACATATCTTTTATTTCTTCCCATATTCCTTGATCGTTCAAAATTTTATTTGCTGCTCTTACTAAATTCTCTGTTCCATTTGTTGCTTCGGATTTAGCTATCTTTGAAACAAATTCTCTAAAAGAAGTATCTATAAGCTTATTGGAAAGTTCTTGAGAAGGCATCGTAGGGGCTAAGTCCTGAGTCATAGCTTGACGAACAAGGCCAAAAACAACAAAGATATTTTTACTTTGTGCAGCTGCAAGGGCTTCATTAAAGGAAACTCCTAACCCAGGTATTTTAGTCATCTTAGCTTTTCCAACTGCAGTATCTAAAAGATTTTCTGCAAATGCTTTTCCGAATTTGATAGTATTTCCTATCCATGTTGGCGGTTGAATGGCCTGAGATGCGTTGGAAAGATTAGATTCCCCGGATCCACCCGTTTCAACAAAAGGCTGTCCGGATGTATGAGAAGCTTTTTCCCCATAATCCATATCAGGATTTATATATGCTCTTGCTTCAGTATTAGCTGAGATTTTTAAAGGATTATAAGGAATATCCTCTTGCATGATAATAGGAACACTCACCCCTCCTAGATTAACTGGAATAGATTCTCCTTTAAGCATTGAAAATTCTACGCTTCTTTCTAATCCATTGATAATTCGATCTGTATAGTAATAATCAAGAATAGAATTTCTATATTCCTCTGTTATAGTTCCAACTTTAATGTCAAAAGATATTTCGGCCATTTGAGGATCCGTTACATTAAGATCGTTGAATTGAGAATTAAATGATGTAATGTCAAATTCACATCTTTCGCAATGAATAACATAAGTAGGCATTAAATCGTCAATAGCCGTTAAAACCATATTAGGAACTTCAGAACCTGGAAAAGTTTTTGGTTTTTGTTCTGAAGGATTTGTAGTTAATGTAGATTGATGAAATGTTCTGAATTCTGTAATGTAAATATCCATCATAAAATAACGCATCATATCGGGAAGTATCCATCTTTGATAAACATCATCCCATGCAATTTTGCGATAAAGATTTAGGAGATGAATAATTTTCCAATCAAGTCCTTCAAACATCTTAATTGTAACTTTGCCATCTTTAGAAACCCTGATACCTCTTTTTGGATCTATTTTTAATAAGGAGTCAATTCCTGAGATACTTTGGAAATACCATTGATAATTATTTTGAACAACATTCCATTTATCAATAAATTCTAAGAGCATTTTTTCTCTAACGAATTCATTAGCATCCCTTAAGAATTGCCTTGTAGAATAAAAATTTCTTGCATTAATATCATCCTGAGGCTCTGCCCTTTCAAATAATGGATGAGGCATTTTATCATAGTTTGTTAACTCAAGATTCGTATTTGCAGGTCTAAATCCAAGTCTAAAAGTCAAATAGGTTGGTTCATCAAAGGTTTTTGATATTTTTCCGCCAGCAATTACTCCGCTATTCAAGACTGAACCAGGAGTTCTAAAAGACTTAAAGATATTTTCAGCTAAGGTTGGCATTATCTGGTTATTTTTTTATTTATTGTTGTTCAAATCCTTTTTTATCTTGAACTTTAACAGGTTCAACTGGAACAGGGGCGGGCCATTCTCTTCTTGTTAAAACAAATTTTTGCGAAAAAAGAGAATAAACTTGAGGAATATCCCGAGCCCAAGATAAAGTAAATCCTTTAACATAATACCATCCAGTATAGAAAAATTCCAAAGCTGCATCGGCAACAAAATTTTTATCTATTAGGAGGTTTTCAAAACGATTCTTTTGTATTAAAACAATAGGAACCTTATCCCCTTTAATAATATTTAAGTTAGAACCTTGAACAGATATTTCTACATTTAATTTTTCCAATTCAACTCTATTCAAAATATTTTGTACTTGGGATCTAACATAATTTCTGTGATGGTTTCCTGTCCATTTAGAATTATCCTCATCTGGATTAGAAATCGTATACTGAATTCCTAGCCAAGGGGAACTGTTATAAAGATCTGAATAACTATAATTAGCTCTTGCTGGTTCATTAGAATGTAAAGAAGCATCCCAATTAGCTCTACCCCTCAATAAAATATGAGAATTTAATTTTTCCTGATCATAAGCAGGATCAATTTTGAAAGACCAATATTTGGTTTTTTCCGGATCATCATAAAGAACTTTATTATGTTCAAAGAAACAAGCTTGAACATTGGTTCCATATTCAAAAGTAATAGCTGAAGATTTATTAATGGGTTTCCAGTCTGTGATATAAAAACTTGTTGTCCTATATCCTTCGAAGTTTGAAAATACTTTAGGAGCCTCAACAGCTTCATTTGTATTACTTCCCCAATAATATTCTTTCGGAACATTACTTAAAGAAGCAGCTATATCAATTTCATCTTCCGACGAAAGTAATTGTTTTTGAACATTTACAAAATTAAAATTATAATAAATATCGATCCACCAGTCAAAGAAACTATTTTCATCTTTCCATGATCTTGAAGCTATTTCTTCGATGGAAATTTCATAGCTAGTAAAAACAAACCATAATTGCTTATCATCTGTGTTTTCTTCGTTTGTATTAAATCCTAAACCTAATGATTTAGCGATTTCTTTTAGAGCTTCCATCGAAGTCATTCCATTAAAAGCTACAGCTTTTTTATATCCTGAAAGACCTGGTATAAAAAGTTCTCCAAAAAATGTAATTGTAATACCTGATTGAACAGAAGTACTTTTTTTAAGAGGGCTTACCCCCGTAATTACATAATCATTTCGGATAGGATGTAATAAATCAGTTTGATTAGTAATAGCCACAGAAATAATGTCCCCATCTTTAGGCATTTCCTTAGTTAGGAATTTATCATTAGAAAAACTTAAAGTAAGGATAATAGTCGGAAGCCTTTTTGTTGAATCTATTTCAAAATAATCAATCTCTCCCCTAGAAATAAGATAATCATTTATTTTTATAAAAGGAAATTCTACAGAAGTTTTATCTTCTATCTTTTGAGCTTTTCCCCCAGGATTAGTTTCGGGTAAGGACATTTCATCCAATACGATTGTTGGTTTGAAAACATTATAAATCCTATATTTTTCTTTTCCAGCATCGTTTCTACTAGCTTGTTTTGGGGGTTCACTATCCCCGATTGGATTAAATGTATAATCAGCCATTAGACTTTTTTGCTTTTTATAATTGTAGTTAAGAATTCACTTGAACTCATTCCATTCTTTAAACATGCACTTTCTCCAATGCCTTCCCCAAAATAAACCCGGCCATTCCTATGGACTATCTGTTTTGCTCCTTCATCGGCAATATTAGGAGGTAATGCACCCTCTTTAAGATTTCTATCACTAAAAGCAACAGCAGTTTTATCTTGTTTAGGAGCTTTTGTGGGGTCGATATATTTATATGAAAGCCTAATCTTATTCTCCGGAGAATCCGCTCCTTCCCCCTGTTTCTTAACATTATCCTGTGCACTATTTAAATCAGGGATAAGAATAATGTCTCCTGGAGAAATAGTAAAAGCATTGCTAATTCCATTATATTTTAAAATGAACTCTGCATAAATGGTATTATTATAAACTGCTTGAGAAATTAAATCGGGTCTCATGGCATAATCTGCAGGGATCCTATATGCTTGAAAACTAAGATAATTATTAGTTTTAAAGTTGAACATCGTCTGGGTCAAATCCCTAATTGTTGTTCCGTCCTCCTTTGTAAGTAAAGGCTTATTATCTATAGAATTTAAAAACATAATTACTTAAGTGATTTTAATGAAATCCAATCAGCTGCTCTGTAAGCGCTTCTATTTAATACTTTATTTCCTGTAAAATTAAGATCCTGATTAGCTGAAACTGCTGAGAATTTATCCCTATTCCAAACACTAACTGCTCCGGACAAAGTATTTTGTTTAATAGCGGGCTTGCCAAATTTACCTCCTGTTGTTCCGGAATCAGCAATAAATGTTCCCCCGGCAAAAGAAGGCTGGGAACCAGTCATGGATTGATTTCCTGTATATTTGTCAACCCTTGTTTCATAATCAGCACTTCCTGCAAAATTATCCGGAAGATCATAAATCCTACCCATACCACGGTTAAAGATAGATTGAATTGCATCTCTATCTCTAGCCATTCCGTGATCAAGATTAACTGTAATTTTTATCTCTAGGGGGAAATCATCGGGTCCTAATTCTTCTCCTAATTCAAGCTCTATGCTGTCGCAAATTAAATTCCCGATCATAGCGATAGGATTTAGAGGATTTCCAATGGTTACATGCCATTCCCCAACTGGTTCGCCTATTAGAAGAGCCTTTAATCCTGTTAGATAAGGAATTTGTCCCTCTGATTTTTCTGCTGATTTTGCACGAATTATATTTCCCGCAAGACTATCACCAGTAATAAGACTTTCTAAGCTTCCTTTTCCCAAAATAGCATTCCAAACCCCTTTTGCAAGATCAGCCAATTCTCCAGTAGCATCAGTGATTTTATCTGCAAAAGTATCGATTGATGATTGAGCCCATTGTAAAGGCTGACCCCTATACCATTGCTGAATCCCTTTATCCCCACCCATAAATGGATATTGCTGGGGATTTGCCATAAATCTATGCTGCCCACCCCAGAACATTGCTGAAGCAGATCCAATAACTAAAAAGTTCGAAAGTATATCTAATAAAACTGCTTTAGTATTTATACCCCCAATTGGTCGGGCAACATATTCGAATACCAAAGATATTTTATTTTCAAATTTTAATCCGGCTTCCCTTTTTTTAACAGAATCAATTCTGTTGACAGGTCCAATAACCCTGTTTTCGTAGGGACCTCCGCTATATGGATCTGGTGGTAAATTTCCTTTATTCAATATTGCTTGCTGGTCAAAACTTCCCGTAGCAATATTAAGCATCTTAGCAAATTTGGTAAGACCCCCGAAAAGCCCCGCGGGTCCTGCTTCCATATCCGGGTTTGCTTGGGATTGAACTTCAAAGACTTTTGCTTCTACATCTCCCCATTTGAACCCTGTACTCATTTTTAATATGGATGTTAAAGAATTTCCAGTTTCTTCTCCAAAGTAAGTAACTGCAGTTGCCATAGGAGGAAATGAAACTTTTTTACCTCCACCTTGGTCGGCAGTTCCAGGATTTGCATTTTGAGAATTTGCAGCTTTTTCATCTGAATTATTTCCAGCAGTACCAAAATCCTGTAATCCGTCCATCCCCGGAAATTTAAGGTTATCTACAATAGGAGCAGCATATCTTCGAAGAGTAATCATTCGATTGTTAGGAACTATATTCCAATATTTGCAATAAACAAAATCGCTAAAATGATAAGGTGTTCTTCCATAAGGATCCCCATTACCCCAAGAAATAATAGATGAAGTAGTTGGGTTTAAACTAAAAGCTAAATCTCCATCCGAAGCTTGATCTATTTCATACCATTTTCTTTCGTTTCTTCTATTGATGAGATAATTGCCTCCTTTACTTCCATATAATCTTGTAACAGCATACGTATTTATAAGGGAGGGAATACCCTTAAAGAAATCATCTTTTTTAAGTTGTTCCCTTTTTTCTGCCAAAGCAGACAAAACATCTTTTTGATTTTCAATTTGGGATTCTTGTACTTTTTGATCAGAAATTAAATATCCAGTTGTAGAAACCTGCTGAAATCTTGTATCATAAGGAGTAATTAAACTTGTTTTATTATCTGTTTGATAAAGTCTTTGTAATCTTCTATCAAAAGGCCCTATTGCTGAATCCTCTAAAGGCTTACCATCAAAATCAGTAAGGGGTATTTCGGAAGAAACTTCATCATGAACAGTTTGAGAATATCGTGCTCTTAGACATCCATCTAAAAATTCCTTAGCCCTAGCAAGAGATTCTTTATAAACACGAGCAGCAGCGATAGGATGGATATTGTCCAATTTATCCCCGGGAATATCTCTACTAAAAAAACCGTCTCCAGTTATAAGCTCATTGAAAAGCTTATTAACTTTAACTCGAAAACATTCATTTGTAGTATAGTAATCCGTAAATTCTATAGCATTTTCGATAGCCTTTAAAGCTCTATCAATTAACTGATCGACTTTCGTTTTACTTGCAACTGCTTCTGCCATACTGTATTTTATTTTATATATTCGAGAAACTAAAAAGTCTAACCTTGCGGGTTAGACTTTCCAATTTAATTTATCCTGAATAGGCTTACACTCGATAAGCCTAATCTTTTTGACAGAAGGGAAGAAGATTATTTCTCTAAAAAGATCGTAATATTGTTCTAGTTTTGGTACATTATAGTCATCTAGTAAAACTAAATCCGAAATTCTATCGCAAGTCTCTAATTCATTAAAAAGATTTTCAATTATATCTCTATTAAGGTTTGGATTTGAATAAATAATCCCTCGAATTCTTTTAGATTTTACATAATTTTCAATCAAACCAGTTATTTTTTTATTGACTATAAAAGCCGCATAATCATCTATAGTAGAATAAGTATATCCTAAGTCAGACAGGATTTCCGGAACACTTACAACTGAATAAAGTTTTAAGTTTAGAAAAGCCCGCTTTAATTTTGGTAAACCTTCAACAGTTATATAGAATTTCATTCTTATGCCTTTTTGCCAAATTCTTCCTTAGCTTTTTCATTGGCACTATAATAGTCCAGACCATCCTTAAGCATTAATTCCATTGCTCTATCTGAAATTTTTTTATTAATTATCGATTCTTCATGAGCATTGTTTTTAATCCTTATTTCTTCTTTTAATTGTTCCTCTTTTTTTCTGCCTTCGATGATATTTTGTCTTATCATTTCAAATTTTTCGGATCTTGGCATAGTCTTTTTGTACTTGGTAAGGCCTAACCTTTTTTCCATGGCCTTTCTTTCTCGTCTGTTCATATTACTTGGGATTTTAGAATTTGATTATATGTCGTATAAACTTTGTTTTTTATTAAGATTCTCTTTACTCTATCTTTGTGAAATCCAATTTCTTTAGCGATTCTCGAGCATGGTTTCTTTTCGATAGTATGTCTATGTAAAATAGTTTTTAATAATTCTGGAGAAATTGGTTTCAGATTTCCATAGGTTGGGGCTCTTTTTTTCGCTTTTTCTGAAAGATTATTTTTTTGATCCTCTGATAAGGTCATTCCCCTTCTTCCTTCATGTAAAGCTTTGATATGGGAATCTGATAATTTTTTCCCCCACATGTGATGCTTTTCCTTTTTTTTAGAACCATTCCTCTGAAATGTTTTGCTAATTTTTTCTTTGTGATCTATAGATAGAGATTTGCCTTTTTTCGATTGCCTCATTTTTTGTCGAGATTCCTCAGATATTTTATGTTTTTTCCCTCTATTTGATCTACTTATTTTTTCTTTTATTTCTTCGGATAATATTGCATCATTAAAACCTAATCCCCCCTTCGGAACTAAATTATATCCATTTGGGGATAATGTTCCGTATTTGAAAATATATTTTTCTTCTAATTTTCTCGCCTCCAATATATTAATACATTCTTCTAGTATTTCCTTTTGAAAATTTTCTTTTCCGTATTTTTTAACGGATCTAATAAAATATATCCCAGATCCTATATACCCATCATCAATATTATCTGTTGCATGAGATCCAACATATTGTTTTCCGTTTATAAGGTTGGTAGTAATATAAACATAATTAATTTTTTTCTCGGGCATATATTTTTTATTCTATATATCATTCTTTTTTAGATAGACTTTTAACATAAAACACATTAAATAATCTAAAGTATGCGGCTAAGAAAAGGATCTCATCAGTTCGAATAACTGTTGAAGCATCCATTAACTTAAATTTTTTCTCTTTGATGCCTTGTTGAGCTTCTTCCTGGATCTTTAATCCTGTAACATCAACGGCATAAACTTTAATGGGGGAGTCTGACGTTAAATTACTATAAAGAGCTCCTAAAAACATCCAGTCTTTT
>Ga0302245_1000638_pt1 | contig 27606 bp, 23 predicted proteins | sample AAG_UR_Thr_MG_FD_193512 | JGI IMG/M metagenome (GOLD analysis project Ga0302245, IMG submission 193512) | Enriched activated sludge microbial communities from anaerobic digester in WTTP, New Holstein, Wisconsin, United States - AAG_UR_Thr | ecosystem: Engineered > Bioreactor > Anaerobic >... | reverse complement strand
TTTTTCCATTTCCCTTTCTTTCATGCCCCTGCTGGTTATGGAAGGAGTCCCCATCCTTATTCCGCTTGTCACCTTGGGGGAGAGCGGATCGAAAGGAAGAAGGTTCTTATTCGTTATTATGCCGACGCTTTCAAGAAGTTCCTGGGCCTCCAGCCCAGTAATGCCCTTATTTACAAGGTCTATCACGAAAAGATGGTTGTCAGTTCCTCCGCTGACTATCCTGTAACCCCTGCCGGCAATTTCACTGCACAGTTTTTTGCAGTTGTTTACAGTTTGTTCCTGGTAAGCCTTGAAGCCGGGCCGCAGGGCATCCCTGAATGAAACGGCCTTTGCCGCGATAACGTGCATGAGCGGGCCGCCCTGGATGCCGGGCATGAGGGCGCTGTTGATTCCTGACGCATATTCGGACCTGCACAGTACAAATCCTCCCCTCGGACCCCTAAGGGTTTTATGGGTTGTCGATGAAACAAACTGTGCATGGGGTACAGGGGATGGATGTATTCCTGCGACGACCAGTCCGGCTATGTGGGCAATATCGGCAAGCAGGATCGCCCCCGCTTCCGCAGCTATCTGTGAGAACATTGAGAAGTCTATGGTCCTCGAATAGGAGCTTGCTCCGCATACTATCACCCTGGGTTTCAGGGAAAGCGCAGCTTCCCTTATTTTTCCATAATCCAGCATCTCGCTTTCCCGGTCAACCGTATAAAATGAAGGCTTGTAGAATAACCCCGAGAAATTTGCCGTCACCCCGTGCGTAAGATGGCCGCCGGCGGACATGTGCATTGCCAGTATTTTATCTCCGGGCTTCAGCACGGTGTAATAAACCGACATGTTCGCCTGGCTTCCGGAATGGGGCTGGACATTTGCGTGTTCCGCCCCGAAAAGCTTGCAGGCCCTTTCCACGGCTATCCTTTCTATTTCGTCAACATGGCTGCATCCGCCGTAATATCTCTTTCCCGGGTATCCCTCGGCATACTTGTTGGTAAGGATCGATCCCGTTGCTTCGAGCACTTCCCTGCTTACGATGTTCTCCGAGGGAATGAGGGTGATCGTTGCAGATTGTTTTTCCTTCTCCTTCTTCAGGGCAAGATATATCTCCCTGTCCGTTTCCCTAAGCATTTTCTACCTCCACTATGGGAATCATTGAAAAATCTGCGAAGAGGCCGAATATTTCATTTATCTGCAGGAGTAATGCGAGCCTGTTTTTCCTGGTTTTTTCGTCATCGCACATCACGAGAACATCCTGGAAAAAGCTGTCGATAATCTGCCGCCATCCTCCGAGCTGTTCAAGGAAAAGTATGTATCGGCCGTCTTTGTAGTATTCCCTGACCAGTGATTCCTTCTGAACCAGGAAATCATATAATCTTCTTTCCGTTTCATCTTCCAACAGGCTCTCGTCGATGCTTTCGGCCGGCCTTATCCCCTTCTCCCCGGCCTGCTTGAGTATGTTTGCCACCCTTATGAACGGGACGAGGACATTCTTTCCGCTGCCGGCAGAAAAGAACTCCTTGAGAGCGTCGGTCTTAAGGCGTATATTGAGAAGGTTGTCACTTTCCGCGGCTATGACGGCTCTCCGTATCCCGGGGGTCAGGCCTTCTCCCGAAAGGATGTTTTCCACCCTCTGCAATATGAACGAGACGATCTTTTCCCCTGTCTGTAAGGGGTCGTCAATGAAGACAATAAGGCTCCTTCCAATCAACTCTTTAAGTGGCAGTGACATCTTCTCGTGCCATATGATCTCGATTAAGCCGTTTGCCGTCTTTTTTACGCCGTAGGGATCTCCGCCGCCCTTTACCTCTATCCCGTCGAGAAACATCCCGCAGAGTGTTTCTATTCTGGAGACGATTGAAAGAATCGAGGCTTCAATGGTGCCGGGTAGGGGGCTGTCGGAAGACTTTGGAAAGTAGTGCTGTTCGATAGCGTTCGAAACAGCGGGGCTCATACCGCTTTTAGACGCGTAAATCCTGCCTATTATTCCCTCGAGAGAAGGGAATTCCGCAACCATAAGAGTGGAAAGATCGTTCTTGCACAGCGATATTGCGGCATCAACGTTATTTTTAACTTCTTCCCCCATGGTTCCTGTGTATTCCATGAGGATCTTTGATATCTTTTTGAACCTCTCAACCCTGTCATGCACGCTTCCCCATCTCGGGTGGTAGGATATCCTTTTAAGATTGGCGGAGTATTCATGGAACGGGATTGACATGTCTTTTTCCATGAAGAAGATGGCGTCTTCCATTTTGCTTGAAAGTACCGAAAGGTAATTATTATTCACGCTTTCGCCTTTTACCCCGTCAGAAATCGTTATATAAAAAGGCTTGAGCCTACCCTGGGCGTCAAACAGGGGAATACCCCTCAGTTTAAGTATGACCGCGCTTACAACCTCGGGTGGAAGTGACAGGTATTCTTCCTTAAGTCCGCATCTCAGTGCGAACGGGTATTCAACGGTCTCCATTATCTCTTTCAGCTGGCTTTCTTCGAATGATGCGCACTCCGATGCTTCCTTGCCTATCAGGGCCCTGGCATACTCGAACCTAAGGGCTCCGTCAAACATCACGAAATTCTTAAGTATCCTGTCCGGATATTCCCGGGAGGATGAAATCTTCAGTTTTGCCGGGCTCAGAACCCTGTGCCCGAAAGTGTACCTCGAGCTGCGGATCCCTCCGATCTCAATGTTGACGACCTCTCTGCCGAGAAGCGCCAGAATCCACCTTACGGGCCTGATAAATTTTGTATCACCTTCTTTCCATTTCATGGCCCGGGGTATCTCAGTTTTTTTAAGGCTCTCCTGGATAATGCTTCCGATAACATCCTTTGAAGGTTTTCCCTTCTCCTTTTTGGCAAGCGCCAGGACCTTTTTACCTTTCTTTTCTCTTACAAAGAGGTCCTGCAGGGAAGTATCGTTGGAAGCGGCAAATCCCTTCGCTGCCTGGGTGTAATTACCTTCGCTGTCAATGCCGGCGCTTACCGGCGGGCCGGTTATCTCGGTCACAAAGTCGTTCTGCATGGGAGACACGTCCCTGAAGTAGAGGATTAGTCTTCTCGACGTGTTGTAAAAGCTTAATGATGTGTAGGGGATCCTGTTCTCCCTGACCATGTTTTCGAGAGTGGGGATCCATCTTTCCCTGAGATACTTCCCCGTCCATGACGGCAGGTCCTCGCATCCGATTTCTATAACAAGGTCTTCTCTTTCCATTGTTGTCACCGGTATGGTCTCTGATAATGTTAAAAAAAAGATGCCTTTAAGTCCGGAAAATTACCGGGAAGGCGTTTCCCCTTCCCTGAAGAAGGGTAGCTGGTTCGATTCCCATTATTATATAAGATTTAAGGCAATCTTTCAATTATTTGGATTTTCAAGGACATATATTGGTCTTAAATGCATACTGCTTATCCCAGGAGACAGATTGCGCCGTTTTGCCCGGCATGTCTTAAAGAGGCGAAAATGCAGGAAGGAAAAGAAAGGTAAATCCTAATTAAGGGAGTGACAGGGAACCTGCATATATATCCCCGGAAAAAATTGCATGTCAGTATGAATTATTTTTGTGAAGCTTTTTCTGAATGTGCATGCCCGTGTAAGTCTCGCTACATGCTTATACGCCGGCATTTCTTTTCAATTCAGCCATGGATGAAGCACGGGTATAAAAAAGCATAAAAAGTCCGGCAAGAACGTGCAGCATCCATACCCCTGCTGCAGGCGGGATCTTGCCTGATACGGCAAGGCCGGAACCGAAAGCGTAAATGCCGTAGGCTGCAAACGCGAGGAGTATAGAAGAGCTTATCACCAGTATCCCGGAGATTTTTTTCCTCACGGAAAAAAAAGGAAGAAGTATGAAAAGCAGGAAAAAATTGAGAAGGGGGTATGCTGTTCTCTCGTGGAAATGGCTTCGGATCCGGGGGGATGATATTCCGAGTTTTTTCATGCCGTTGACAACCCGCTTTAATTCCGGGAAGGATAGGCTGGAAATTCTTTCTTCTGAAGAGGAAAGGATGTCGGGCGTTACCGGGAAATCCAGGGACAGGGATCTGAAATCAGAGGTTTTGCGAAGGATTCCGCTTTCGTTGAAAATCCATTGAGTGCCGTTGTTGAATACCCATCTTCCTTCTCCCGTGTAGGAGGCAGACTCTGCTTTTACAACCGATATCGTTGCGTTATCCGCTTCGGCAGGCATGGAAATCCTTACCTGCCTGAGGCTTGACGGCGACAAGAATCTTTCAGCATGAAGAAGGTATCCGGGTGAGGAGAAATTTACCGGGCATTCCTGCACGCCGGCATCCTGAGACGCACTGAGCCGGGGCATGGCGAAATTCCTTATATAAAAGGAGGCCGCCGAGACGAGCAGACCGCATGCCGATATAAGGTAGAATATCTTCCTGAAGCTTATGCCTGAGATCTCAAGGGTCTTCAATTCTCCATGTTTAAGCATCTCCGAAAGAAGAAACATTCCGGAAAGAAAGGTTATTATGGGAGAAATCTCCACGAATACCGAAGGAACGTCGTAAAGGTATCTGAGAAGGTTCAGCTTCTCACCGAGCTTTATTGAATCAGACAGGTCGTCCATTATCCTGGCAAAAATGAATATTCCAATGAAAGAGAGAGCCGATACGGAGAAGATCCTCAGGAAAGACGAGAATACGTATCTTGTCTTCAACATTTTTTTCTCCAGAGGAGGAAGGATGATAATCCGGACACTATGGCTCCTGACCAGACAAGTGGAGGAAAGGCAAACCTCCTTGCGAGTATCTCGCCGGCGAATACAGCCTGGTAGAAGATCAGTCCCGTTGCGCCTCCCAGGCCCACGTGCAGGATCTTACTTTTCTGCCGGACCCTTCGTCCAATCGCGGCTCCGAGAAACATGAAAAGAATCGGGGTGACGCCGTAGACGATTCTCTTGTTTATCTCGAGAGTTTCTTCGAAGCCTCCAACCGAAAGGAGCTCTGGAAGCATCCTGTCGGACATCTTGCTTGCGGCAGCCCGCGGAATGAAACTTTCAGGAAGCGTGAAAGTGAACGTGTAACAATCGAAGTTGAGGGTGGCTATTTCCTCCTTGCTGTACTGGCTGACCAGGGATCCGTCCCTGAGGCTGAAGATCAACGCGTTTTTTTTCCTGTCGTACTTAAGGCTTCCGTTTCCGGCCCTTATGAAATTTATTCTTCCGTCTTCTGTCTGCGTTATGGAAATGTCTTCAATCCGGAAATCCCTGTCAATCTTTCCGAGAAATATGGTTATACCGGGGATTTCGGTTATAACATTTTTCTCCTGTATGAGGGAGAGCGGATTTCTGAACTTGAGGGCCCGGATAAGCTGTCGCTGGCTGTAATTTGCCGCCGGAAGAACATAAAGGTTGAACATTACCAGAAAGAGGACTGTGAACGAGGAAAGAAGGATAAGCGGCCCGGTCAGCCTTAGAGGCGGAATGCCGGATGAAGAGAGCACCAGGAGTTCCCGGTCCATTGACATCCTGGCGAATATGGCCGTTGAAGAATAAAGGAAGGCAAGCGGGATTATGATGGAAAAAGTCGATGCGAGCGCGAGGAAGAAAACCTTTGATACCAGAAAGGGGGAAAAGGTTCCCCTGACATACAATTCAAAAATCTTCAGCAATGCCCTCATGGAGAACATGAAAGCGAATACCGCCGTTGCGAAGATCATGTTCAGGGAAAATTCCCCGAGGATGTAAGAGGTTCGTATTTTTAATCTCATGCATGATATTGTAGAATATAACAACCCTCATGTCTACAAAAAAGATGTTAATGTCACTCTTCTCAAGGAAAGGTTGTACCTGCTGCTGGAAAGATAAGGAGATAAATTCTTACGGTTTCTGCAGGGAATGCTTCATCCGGCTATGCCTTCTGGAAAGCAAGCCGGGCGACGATACCTTCCATGTCTTCAGGTATGAAGGTGAAATAAGGAGGATCATATCCGATCTGAAGTACAGAAGGAAAAAATATTACGCTCAAAGACTTGCCATGGTACTTGCCGCATACCTTGCCGAAAGAAAGGATACTCTTTCCTTTGACGTTATTGTGCCTGTGCCGCTCCACTGGAAGAAGGAGTTTTCAAGGGGATTCAACCAGTCTGCAATGATATCAGTATGCCTTGGCCGGATTCTTAAGAAGAAAGTCATGTTGGACGCCCTCGCAAAAAGTAAAAACACTATTTCACAAACGGCCCTTGGGCGGGAAGACAGAAAAAGAAATATGTCCGGCATCTTTGCTTCCGGGAGGCAGAGGATCATGGAAAAGTCGTTTGTCCTTCTTGTAGATGATGTTTATACCACCGGGGCTACGGCTCTTTCCGCTAAAAAAACGCTCCTCTCCGCCGGGGCATCCACGGTCATCATCCTTACAGTTGCGAAAGCCTGAACCTTTTTTTACACTGAAATTCATATAAAAGAATTTAACGTTAAATTCTTTATAAGATTAGATTTAGTAATCAATCCCTATAAAATTGCTAATTTTTTATCCGTATCCGTGATTTTGTCAGCCCGGCCTTCTGCTCTAAGTTTCAGAAAATATGCTTTAGCGGGAAGGGAAGTCACGGCTATGCACGGGGGAGGTCCACAAAGTATCATTATTTTTGTAGTTGCAGGCTTCATGTGCATATGTATAAACTAATCTACAAAGGATTCGTCTGCCGTTTTCAATATAAAGGCATAATGTTTTTCTTGTGTTTGTCATTCCTCTTTTTCATATTTAATTTGCAGAGAATCAAAAGATGTAGTATAATGATGACTTATTCGGGATCTTTCGGGTATTATTATTAAGGCATTTTAGCCCGGTTTTATTCATGCGCGGTTCCTTATGTTTGTTCCGGGCGTGTCTCCAACAGGAAGGATCCTGAAGGCAACTGAGTTTTGAGTTAGCCAATACAAATTATGGGAGGATATAATGGCGAAAGTAGGTGTTAATGGTTTTGGAAGGATAGGAAGACTTGTTCTCAGGGCAGCCCTGGAAAAGAATTTCAAGGAGCTTGAATTTGTAGCTTTCAACGACATAGCGGATTCAAAGACCCTTGCGCATCTGTTCAAGTATGATTCAAGCTACGGGATTTACCCGGGAAAGGTAGAAGCAAGAGAGGGAGCAATTGTCATAGACGGGAAGGAATTCAAGGTTTTTGCGGAGAAGGATCCGGCAAGCCTTCCATGGAAGAGCCTTGGAGTTGACATCGTGGTCGAGTCCACGGGGCTTTTTACCAAGGCAGAAAAGGCCTCGGCCCACCTCTCGGCCGGAGCGTCCAGGGTTCTTATTTCCGCACCTGCGGAAGGCGAGGACGTGACCATTGTTCTGGGAGTAAACGAGAAGGATTATGATCCTGCCAAACACAAGATAGTATCCAATGCTTCCTGCACGACCAACTGTCTTGCCCCGGTGGCAAAGGTTCTCGACGATACGTTTGGACTCAAAAGAGGCTTGATGACCACCATACATTCGTATACAAACGACCAGAGGATTCTTGACCTGCCTCACAAGGACCTGAGAAGAACAAGGGCGGCCGCCATTTCCATGATACCCACCACAACAGGTGCGGCAAAAGCAATCGGAAAGGTCATCCCATCACTTAAAGGAAAAATGAACGGTTATTCGATGAGAGTGCCCACTCCCACGGTCTCAGTTGTTGACCTGGTTGCAGAACTCGGAAAACCGGCCGACGTAAAAAGCGTAAACGATGCCCTTAAGAATGCCAGCGAAACTTACCTTAAAGGCATTCTCGGTTACAGCGAAGAGCCCCTTGTCTCGAAAGATTATACAAAAAATCCGAATTCCGCAGTAGTAGATGCCCTCTCAACCTACCTGGTGGAAGGCACCATGGTCAAGGTTGTGGCGTGGTACGACAATGAATGGGCATACAGCTGCAGGGTTGTAGACCTTTTGAAGTACATGGTAAACAAGGGCTGAATCCCAGGACGGCGAAAGGATGTGGAAAGGGATGAAGAAAGGCCGGCTCTTTTCCTCCTATTTCCGGCTTTAATGAAAACGGGAGAAACAGATGGAACTTCAAACGATAGAAGATAAGGATTACAAGGGCAAAAGGGTATTCCTCAGGGTTGATTTCAACGTGCCCATTGAAAATGGAGTTATTACCGACGATACAAGGATAACGGCTGCTCTTCCCACGATAAATTATCTCCTTGACAAGGGGGCCTCACTCGTAATAGCATCCCACCTGGGAAGGCCCAAGGGCAAAACGGTGCCGGAGATGAGCCTGAAACCTGTCAGGGAAAGGCTTGCTACCCTGCTGGGAAAAGATGTGATCTTTTCAGAAGACTGCATAGGTCCGGACGCGGAAAAGAAAGCATCCGGTCTTAAGGCAGGCCAGATCCTCATGCTCGAGAACCTCAGGTTTCACAAGGAAGAAGAAGACGGGGACAAGGATTTCGCAAAAAAGCTCTCCGGCCTTGCGGACTCTTACGTGAACGATGCTTTCGGCACCTGCCACAGGAAGCATGCATCAATCTACCAGATAATTGAACACATGGATTCGGCGGCATGCGGGTACCTTATACAGAGAGAAATAAAGGCGCTTTCCATGCTGCTTGATAATCCACGGAAACCTTTTCTGCTGATTCTCGGAGGCGCAAAGGTTCTCGACAAGATAGGGATGATCACAAACCTCCTTGACAAGGTGGATACAATAATAACCGGCGGAGTAATGGCCTATACCTTCATAAAGGCAAAGAACTGGGAAACCGGCGACTGCAAGGTTGAGCCCGAAGCCGTGCCGGCTGCAAAAGAGATCATCAAGGCGATAAACAAGAAGCACATGGAGTTTCATACGCCCCTGGACCATATCATAGCTGACAGGATATCTCCTGATGCCCACTTCTTTGCAACTGACAGGGGCACGGTTCCCAATAACTGGATCGGGGTTGACATAGGACCCCAGGCCATAGAGGAGTATATCGACTGTATCAACAGGGCAAAGACGATCTTCTGGAACGGTCCCATGGGGATCTTCGAGATAGAACCGTTTTCAAGGGGTACCATGGAAGTGGCCAGGGCAATAGCCGCCGCTGACGTTTTTTCTGTCATTGGCGGGGGGGATTCCGTAGCCGCGGTCAAGAAGGCCGGAGTTGAAGACAAGGTGTCTCATATATGTACAGGAGGAGGCGCTTCCCTTGAGTTCCTTGAAAAGGGGATCCTTCCCGGTATTGAGGTTCTGAAAAAGTAAAACGTGGAAAGACACGAAGGAAAAGCCAAATGAAAAAGAGTCTGATTGCAGGCAACTGGAAGATGTATAAAACCCCCGGCGAGTCGGTTGATTTTCTTAAAAAACTTGCCATGGAAACCATGAAATACAATGACAGGGAAGTCCTTGTCTGTCCTCCATTCACTTCTCTTTACCCTGCGGCGGAGATCCTTAAGGACGCTCCCGTGAGTCTTGGCGCGCAGAACGTGCATACCGAGAAGGAAGGAGCGTTTACCGGCGAGATTTCTCCTGCCATGCTGAGGGATTCGGGAGTTGAGTACGTTATCTGCGGTCATTCCGAAAGGAGAAACATCTTCGGGGAAAACGATTCAACCGTGAATGGAAAGGTCAGGATATCATCGGAATATGGAATGTCTCCGATACTCTGTGTAGGTGAGAAGATAGAGGAACGGAAGGCAGGCAAGACTTTCGATGTTATCCGTTCCCAGGTTGAAAATGGCCTTTCCGGTTATAATCGTCCGGATATGCTCGTTGTTGCATACGAACCGGTGTGGGCCATAGGAACGGGACTCACAGCAACGCCGGAACAGGCCCAGGAAGTACACCTTTTCATAAGGCAGATGCTCTCAAATCTTTACGGAAGGGAGTCATCCATGGCCGTCAGGATACTTTACGGGGGAAGCGTGAAGCCGGAAAACGTGAATTCCCTGATGAGGCAGGATGACATAGACGGCGCCCTGGTGGGAGGGGCAAGCCTGAAGCTTGATTCCTTCATGGGAATAGTGAATTACAGTTGATCCGGGCAGGTCTGGCGAAAAATGCTTCAAGGCGCATTGCCTGGTTTTAAGACTTTCACCCGTGATGGGTGGAGTTATATAACGAGTTATTTGTCAAAGGAGGCTTCAAATGTATCTTTTTTTGCTCATCCTGCACGTGGTGGTTTCCCTGCTTCTAATAGGCGCCGTTTTGCTCCAGTCGGGAAAAGGCTCGTCTCTTTCGAATATTTTCGGGGGGGGAGGAATGGAGACGGTTTTCGGGGCTGAAACTTCTGCCATACTAAACAGGATGACTGCCATTCTTGCCATTCTATTCATTATCAATTCAATCGTGCTTGCTACCGTTCCGGGAAGGCTTACTACCAGGAGCATCATAAAGGAAGAAGCCATGAAGGAACAAGCAGCTCCGCCCCCTGCAGCGCCGGCTCTCCCCGAAGTTCCGGCAGTTCCGGCAGCGCCAGCCGCAGAATAGAAGGCATGGATCCATCATACCATGGCAAGATATATCAGGCTTCCAGAGAAGGGATGCGCGATTTTTGTCGGAGACACCCACGGGGATTACCAGGCTTCGAGGCTCATACTTGGAAATTACCTTGGGAAAAAAGACCATTTCATAGTCATGCTTGGAGATTACATTGACCGTGGGAAGGATTCAAGAAAAAATATAGATTTCCTTCTGAAGATGAAGGAGGAAAACGACAACCTTTTTCTTCTTGCCGGAAACCACGAAATGAACAGGATAAGGGAATGCAGCCCTTCAGATTTCTGGAGCTCCCTTCCGGAAGCCGAGAGGGATTCATATTGCGAAAAGTTTTCCACTCTGCCCCTTGCCGCCGTGGGCAATGGTTTCCTGGCGCTCCACGGGGCACTGCCCGATGTAAGCCGTATTGAGGAGATCGAAGATATAAAGGATGGCGACGAAAACTGGAACCGCATCATATGGGGGGATTTCAGGGATAGGCGGGGCAGTCTTCTCGGCTCTTTCCTGGGCAGACCTAAATTCGGAAGGGATTATTTCGAATCAGTAATGGAAAGGCTCAAACTGAACGTACTTGTAAGGGGACATGATCCCCTCGCTCCCGAAAGGATGTTCGGCAACAGATGCCTCACGATATTTACATCTGCGGCTTATGTGAAAGACAGAAAGGGAGACAGGAAGATAGCTCTGTGCGAACTGGGGAAGGAAGTCAGGGATATAGACGACATGGAGATCATTAACCTCGACAAACCCGTAATATAATATGAGAGCAAGAGATTTCGGCGGATACAAGCTTCAGGAGGTCATTGGCGGAGGCATGTATACCAAGGTATACAAGGCTTCTTCCTTTATGGCGAAACCTCCTTACGGCCAGATAGTTGCGATAAAAATACTTTCCCTCAAGGACCAGTCGGCCGACAGGCGGAAGCTCGTGAGCCAGTTTGAAAGGGAAGCAGAGATTTCAATGTCTCTCAACCATCCCAATGTTGTCAAGGTTCACAATTTCGGGAAGTATAACGAACAGTACGCCATTATCATGGAATACGTGGACGGCTCCAATTTCAAGGAATCCCTGTACGAAAGGAGCAAGCTGCCTCTCGATATCCTCCTGAAGATATGTTACGAGGCAGGCAAGGGACTGGCTTACATACATAAGAACGACATAGTTCACAAGGATGTTAAACCTGACAATATCCTGGTTTCAGGGGATTTCCAGACGGTAAAAATAACCGATTTCGGGATAGCAAAGCTTCCAAAAAGGATATGGCACAAGGATATATTTCCCAAAAGCGGGACGGTAACAAAGTTTGGCATTATCTCATACGTGGCGCCGGAACAGAAAGAAGGCAATGCTGACTTCTGCTCTGACATATACAGTTTCGGCATTACCATTGATGAAGTCATAACTGCAAAGCTGCTCATCGGGAACGAGCCGGAAAAGAACGGGGAAGATTACTTCAAGAGGCTCGACACCCGCAGTTACCGGAAGAAGGTTGGAAGACAGGACATCCTGTGCGAGGATCTCCCCGTTCCTGATACCCTCAAGGATCTTATAAGAAGGGCGACCAGCCGCTTCTGCGGCCAGAGGCACGCGAGCATGGAAGATCTCCTGTCTGAACTTGAAAAATTATTATGAGCAGAAAGGCTGCACTTTTACAGGTATTGTCTCTGCTCGTCTGCCTTTGCGGATGCACGGGACAGGACAGGCATGTATCCGTTCGTGATGCTACCCTCTCTCTTTCCATTTCGGGAGATCCCAAGTCATTCAATCCCATCGTGGCCAAGGAGACAAGCACCACGGCCATAACCGGGTACATTTTCGAAGGACTCGTGCAGACTGACGGGGAAAGCCTTGAGGTAAAGCCATGTCTGGCAACCCGGTGGGAATCAGACGAAAGTGGCAAGGTATGGCGTTTTTTCCTCAGGAAGAACGTTAAGTGGCACGACGGCGAAGAGTTTACCTCCGACGATGTGGTCTTTACCTATAACAGGCTTATATATAACGAACGGATTGCCACAAGCAGCAGGGATGTTCTTTCAATTGACGGAAAGCCCCTCCAGGTTTCAAGGTTGGATGACTACACGGTTGAATTCAGGCTTCCTGAAAGGTTTGCGCCTTTCCTGAGGCTCATGGGCCACGAGATACTCCCGGAGCACAGGCTTTCGGGAACGGTTGACAAGGGGACATTCGGAAGTTCATGGGGAGTCAACGAAAGCCCCGGGAACATTGTCGGTACGGGCCCGTTCGTTCTCAGGGAGTACAGGCCGGCCGAGTGGGTAATTCTTGACAGGAACAATTCATACTGGAAGGTTGACCAAAAGACGGGCGAGAGGCTTCCCCGTCTTAAAAGGATCGTCTTTTCCATTATCGCCGATACCAACATGGCGCTTCTTAAATTCAGGGCCGGCGAGATAGATGTTTTCTCAGTGAGAGGACAGGATTATCCGCTCCTTAAGCCTTACGAGGAGAAACAGGGATTCACGATTTATCAGCTCGGTCCTTCGCTGGGTTCCGAATTCATTTCCTTCAACCAGAGCCTGGGGGCCGGTATAAAGGGATACAAGAGGGAGTGGTTCAGAAATAAGAATTTCAGGAAAGCTGTGGCCCACGCCATCGACAAGGAAGCCATCGTCAGGAACGTTTATGGCGGTTTTGCCAGCAGGCAGGACGGTCCCATGAACGTATCCTGCGGTTTTTTCAATAACCCGGATGTGGAAAAGTATGACTATGACCTTGAAAGGGCAAAAAAACTTCTTCAATCTGAGGGATTCAGGCTGCGGGACTCGTTCCTTTACGACGCCATGGGAAATCCGGTGGAGTTCAGTATCATTACCAACAGCAATAATTTTGAAAGGATACAGATAGGCAACATAATACAGGATGATCTTAAAAAAACGGGGATGAAGGTTAACCTTCTGCCTGTGGAGTTCAATACCCTTGTTACCAGGCTTACATCTACCATGGACTGGGAGTGCGTGATAATAGGGCTTACGGGCGGTATTGAGCCGCACAACGGGAAAAACGTATGGCATAGCAGGGGACAGCTTCACGTTTGGAACAATTCCCCGGAATCAAGGGAAGCATGGGAGAAGAAGGTTGACAGGATCTTTGAAGAAGGCGCCAAGACGACGGTTGAAAAGAGGCGTAAGAAGTTGTATGATGAATGGCAGGAAATAGCCAGCGATCAGCTGCCCCTCATATATACGGTCAGCCCCTTTTCAATGGTGGCGGTCAATGACAGGGTGGTGAATATCAGGCCGAGCGTGTACGGCGGGGCCCTTCACAATATTGAGGAGTTAAGCGTCGGGCCAGCCAGCCCTGGCGGTCATTAAGGAAGAAGAATGCAGATAATGGAATCTTACAGGATAAGATGCCGTTACCGGAAGACAGGAGATGCAAGGTTTATATCCGGGAGAAACATCCAGAAGATTTTCGAGAGGATCCTCAGGAGAGCCGATGTTCCTCTCAGGTTTACGGAAGGCTTTTCTCCCCATCCCAGGATGAGCTTCGGGGCGCCGCTGCCGGTAAACGTCACAGGGACTAACGAGTATTTCGATTTTTATGCAACCGAAAAATTTGACCCGGATATTCTCTCGGCGAGGATGAACTCGTTTTCCCCGGAAGGCATCATATTCAGAAGCGTTAAGTTTCAGGTGGAGGAACCTGGCCGGCCTGGCGGATCTGACATTTTTGCGGTTTACCAGATAAGACATAAAAGCCTTGACAGGAGTCTTCTCGAGTCGTTTGGCAGAATTGAGGATGCCGGACCGGGCCATGCGGACATTCTTGTGAGGGTGAACAACTTCAGCCATAAAGCCATGTTGTCACTCTTGTGCGAGGGAAAGATTACCTGCATAAACAGGGAGATCCTTGACATGGATACGGGGGAATATGAAAGACACATACAAGATATTGATAAATAACGAGAATTTTTTAAAGAGGGTGGCCATAGTTTCGGAGAATGATATCGAGTACCTCTTTATAAGCAGGCCGGATCTGTTTACCGGGGTGGGTAACATATACAAGGGGCGTATCGAGAAGATCATTCATGGTCTTAATGCAGCATTCATAAATATCGGGGGGCCGCGAAACGGATTTCTTCCGTTTGAGAAGGAAGAATGCCTTTACATGGAGGGCGAGGTGGATACAAAGCCCGATAACCCGGTTCCGCGGCAACACAGTGTTGGCGACGAGATCCTTGTACAGATTTCAAAGCCGATGACAGAAGAAAAGGGGATGAAGCTTACCACCCAGATATCGATTCCGGGAAGGTTTATCGTTATACTGCCCCAGTCTTCTCTCAGGACCATATCGAAGAAGATAACCGACAGGGCGGAAAGGGAAAGGCTGCTTAAGGTGGTTTCGGGAAGGATAACGGAGAATACCGGCTTCATTATCAGGACTGCCGCCGAGGGACAGAAGGAGAAATTCCTTGCCAGGGAAATAAAGGTCCTCCTTAACTCATGGAGCAAGATAAAGAGGTATGCAAAGGTCAAGAAAGCCCCGGCGATGATGTGGGAAGACCTCCCGGTCTATACCAAGATAATAAGGGACTTTGCCAACAAGGATTACACGGAAATCGTCGTAGACGATACCAGGATGTACAGGGAAGTCAGGAGGTACGTAAGCGTTTTCCTGCCGGAACTTCACGGGAAGGTAAAGTTCTACAATGAGAAGACGCCTATTTTTATTAAATACGGGATAGAAAAGAAGATAGAAAATTCTCTTTCTTACAAGGTATTCCTGCCTTCCGGCGGGTATCTCATCATAGAAGAGGGAGAGACTCTCAATGCAATAGATGTCAATACCGGGAGCAGTGAAAGGAACAATTTCAGGGCGACCATATTCAATACCAACCTTGAAGCGGCGCGGGAGATACCAAGGCAGATAAGGGTAAGAAACCTCTCGGGCCTTATAATAATTGATTTCATTGACATGCGGCAGGAGAGACAGAGAAAGAAGGTATTCAGCGAATTTAATGCAAACCTGGAGATAGACAAGGCCCAGATAAACATCCTTTCCATATCAAAGCTCGGCCTGGTCGAGATGAGCAGGGAGAAGACCGAGTTCCGCCTTTCTGACGTTTTCATGGACAAATGCCAGCATTGCAAGGGAAACGGCGCGGTCAAGAACATATATGTTGATGCAATATCCCTGAAAAGCGTCATCGTGTCCCACCTTTCGAAGAATCCTCAGAGAAGGTTCAATGTAGAGGTGCCCAGGCAGCTATTCGGTTTTTTGAACGAAACAAGGTATCTCGAGATATACGTAAGGAACAAAAACATTTTGCTCAAGGAAAACCTCATGCTTGAGGAAGGACAGTACAAAATATACTGAAAGGCGGTGCTTTTTAAAATGGCAAAAAAGTTTAACGTTGAAGACATTGAAGGTTACCAGCAGGTTGTAACCCCTGAAAATTCGGATCTTGGCAAGATAAATTTCTCGGTTCTTAGAAAAGGGGAAAAGAGTGAATATAAAGGCATGACGGACGGAAACGAAACCGTTTTCGTTCTTACGGAAGGAAGGATGCGCTTCTTTACCGGAAGCCAGCTGACCGCGGAAATGTCGAGAAGAAACGTTTTCTCCGAGCCTCCTACTGCCGTTTACCTGCCTCCGTACACGAGCTACTCGATAGAATTTATAGATAAAACGGAGGTTTGCCTTGCAAGCTGCAAGGCCAGGGGATTGCAAAAAGCCCGGCTTATAGAATCCAGCGACATGACATTTTCCAGAAAAGGAGAGGACGGGTATTTCAGGAATCTGACAGAGATCATGAACCAGGATTTTCCGTCGGAGAAGATTATCGTGGGTGAAACGATAAGCGATCCCGGAAGCTGGGTGAGTTATCCACCCCACAAGCACGATACCGACAACCATCCTGAAGAGGTCTCAATGGAGGAACTCTATTTTTTCAAGGTGAATCCCAGGACCGGCTTCGGGATGATGCGTGTTTTCTCGGATACCGGGGACGATGTCTTCGTTGTCAGGAACAACGCTCTGGTGACCATTCCGGGGGGATATCATCCGATATCCGTCGCTCCGGGCCACCAGGTATATTACCTGTGGATAATGGCCGGAGAGAACAAAAAGTTGGTTCCTTACATCCATCCCGATTTCCGTTTCGTTGGGAAATAAAGGACATGAGGCCATTGCTTTTGAAGATGTTTAAAATCTTTTTTTCCGGAGGATTTGATGAGAGCGTCTGAAAAGATGTCTGCATGCGGACCGGGCGACAAGGCGCTTGCCCGGCTTCTTGAGCTTTACGTCTCAAGCTATGGGGACGGGGAAGTCAGGGTTTTCAGGGTGCCCGCGCGCATGAATATACTGGGCACTCACATCGATCACAGGGGAGGATACCTCAATTACCTGACCATAGACAAGGAACTTCTATGTGTCGCCGGCAAGCGGAGCGACAGGCTGGTCAGGTTCTGCAACCTCGAAAAAATTTACGGCAGAGGCGAGTTCAATATCGACAGTGAAAGGCCAGGGCCCGGAGTGGAATGGCATGATTTCATAAGATCCGCCCGAATTATTCCAGGAGAATGGAGCAATTATCTCAAGGCCTCCGTCCTTTACCTTGAAAAGAGGTTCGAAGAGAAAAAAGCAAAAGGCGTCAACCTTGCATTCTACGGCGAGATACCTGTCGGATCAGGAATGAGCTCTTCCTCAGCCATCGTTGTCGGTTCATCCGTCGCGTTCTGCTCGTTGAACGGCATTGAAATTAAAAGGGAAGACCTCGCGCTCATGTGCGGAGAGGCCGAGTGGTACGTAGGCACAAGGGGCGGCAGCGGAGACCATGCCGCCATGCTCCTGGGCAAAAAAAACCAGATAGCACACATGAGGTTTTTCCCGCTGACCGCCGAATTCCTTCCCTTCCCGGCGGAATACAGGATCGTATCCTGCAATTCCATGATAAAAGCAAAAAAGACCCTCGGAGCCAAGGATATATTCAACGAGAGAATAATGTCGTACGAAATAGGCATGAGGATTGTCAGAAAAAAGTTTCCCCGGCTGGCCCCGGGAATCAGGTATCTCAGGGATATAAATCCGAATAACCTCGGAAGCGAGGAAGTCGTGTACGGGATCCTTCTTTCACTTCCCGTTTCCATTACCCGGAAGGAGGTTCTTGAAACCATTCCGGGCGAAGAGATCGATTTCCTTTTCGAATCCCACTCCGAGCCGGCCGGGGGGTACAGGGTGAGGGATGCTTTCCTTTACGGTATAAGCGAATGCGAGCGATCGAGGATATGCACGGAGTTTCTCCGCGGGGGGGACATCGGGAGTTTTGGCAGACTGATGTATATTTCCCATGACGGAGACAGGGTTTCGAGCCACCTGCCCGACGGGAGCTCAACGGTGTGGGATTTTACGGTAACCGACGGATATATAAGGGGTCTTCTTGAAGACCTGAAGAGCGGTTGCGCCGAAAGGATTGAGAGGGCGAGGCTTTACAACCAGCCCGGCGCTTACAGGTGCAGCATAAGGGAGCTTGACCTTATAGTGGATATATCCAGGCGTGTGGACGGGGTCAAGGGAGCCAAGCTTACAGGCGCCGGACTTGGAGGAAGCGTCCTGATCCTTGTTGAGAAGGAGAAGACCGGGGATCTGATAGAGGCATTGAATGAAAAGTATTACAGGCCGATGGGCTATCCGGAATCCGCATTCGTATGCAAGTCCGTGGAAGGCGTGGAAGAGATATGACGCAAGGGATACGGCTTTCACATGGGCATCTTATACAGGCCCGGCGGGTGAAAAGAAAAGGTTTCCCCGTCTGTATGAGGATTATTTCTTGGCGGTCTTATTTCCTTTTATGGATAAGAGCCGGCAGGATTTGTAATATTTCCGTAAATGAGTAAAATATATTGAGAAGATAAAACCCGCGGATCATATCCAGGTAATATATAATCGTTCTTAACGACACAATATCATAGGAGGGATTCATCATGAATAAGGCAGATATAGGCGTTATAGGCATGGAAGTAATGGGCAAAAACCTTGCTTTGAACATGGAAAGCAGGGGTTACACTGTTGCTGTTTTCAACAGGACGGAACAGAAGACCAGGGATTTCGTAGAGGGCCCGGCCCGGGGCAAGAAATTCATCCCGGCTTACGATCTGAAGGACTTCGTTGCTTCCCTTTCCTCCCCGCGCAAGATAATGCTGATGGTAAAGGAAGGGACGCCGGTTGACGGTTTCATTGAAAAGCTTATTCCCCTCCTGAATAAGGGAGACCTTATTATCGACGGGGGAAATTCTTTCTTTAAGGACACTATCAGGAGAAACGAAGAGCTGGGCCCGAAGGGAATACTTTTCATAGGCACCGGCGTTTCCGGCGGAGAGGAAGGAGCCCTCAAGGGACCGGCCATCATGCCCGGGGGCCAGAAGGAAGCATACCAGCTTGTGGAAAAAATACTGACCGACATATCTGCAAAGGCGGACGACGGCGCTCCCTGCGTTACTTATATCGGACCCGGCGCTGCGGGCCATTTCGTGAAGACGACCCACAACGGGATAGAATACGGAGACATGCAGCTTATAGGCGAATGCGCATGGTTTTTCAAGAATGCTCTCGGAATGAGCGCCGGAGAGACAGCCGATATCATTGCTAAATGGAACGGGGGAAGCGACATACTCCGTTCGTACCTTATAGAGATAACCGCCGACAGCATGAAAGAAAAGAATAAGAATGCTCCGGGGTATATTGTCGATATCATAGCGGACATTACCCGCATGAAGGGAACAGGTACGTGGACCGTCCAGAGCGCCCTTGAACTTCTCGTGCCGATACCGACAATCGCTTCCGCGGTCTTCTCAAGGGAGATGTCCCAGGACAAGGACCTCAGGCTTAAGATGTCAGGCATACTGAAGCCCAGGTCTGAATCGGTACCTTCCGGCGAGAGGAGCCAGCTGGTTGACATAGCACATGACGCCCTTTACATAGCCAAGATATCCTCCTATGCCCAGGGGCTCGCGCTCCTGCAGGCTGCCTCGAGGGAATATAAGTTTGACCTTAATCTCGGACAGATTGCCAAAATATGGAGGGGAGGCTGCATAATAAGGGCCCAGTTCCTTGATGAGATAAGCAAGGCTTACGAGGAGAATCCGGCGCTTCCGAACCTTCTGGCCGCTCCAAAGTTTTCCGAGTTCGTGAATAAAAATCTCTGGAAGCTTGCGAAATTCATCGAAATCGCGCACAAGTCCGGAGTTTCAGCTCTCGGCATGGCTTCATCGTACGACTATATCATGCAGATAGCTTCCCCTGTAATGGTTTCCGCCCAGGTGGCGGCGCTCCAGAGGGATTACTTCGGGGCCCACGGATATTTCAAGATAGGAGGAACCAAGGATCCCGCCGTTGTAAAAAATGCGCAGGGTAAGATGACAGAGTTCCACACCGACTGGATGATTGAGGGCAGGCCTGAAAAGGAAATAACAAAGTAAAGGCATTTGATGCTTTCAAGTTCACAAAAGAGGTGAATAATGAAGAAAAATGTAATCATTGCCCAGAGCGGCGGACCGACTGCTGTAATAAACAACAGCATAAGAGGAGTGATAGATTCTCTTTCCAGGTCAGGCAGGGTTGGCAGGATATACGGCGCCAGGATGGGAATAATAGGGGTGCTGAAAGAGGAGCTTTACGATATCACGGCACAGGATCCACGGCAGGTGAATCTTCTCTCATCGACTCCTTCTGCCGGAGTTATAGGGAGTTGCAGGTACAAGATAAAGACTGAAGAAGACATGGAAAGGGTCGTGGAAGTTCTTGAAAAGCAGGACGTGAAATATTTCTTCTACTGCGGCGGAAACGATTCCATGGATACTGCCAACAAGGTCAGCATCCTGGCCAGGAAAAAGGGACTTGACATTATTTCCACGGGCATAGCCAAGACGATTGACAACGACGTTGGAGGGGATCTCCAGGAGAATGGCACGTTCGGGGTATGCGATCATAACCCCGGGTACGGCAGCGTGGCAAGGTATACGGCCATGAATATCCTTGAGGCCAACCAGGAAAACAAGGCCAGCTACACGAGCGATCCTGTTCTTGTTATAAGTTCCATGGGACGAAAAATAGGTTTTATAACGGCCGCAGCAAGGTTGGCAGACCCTAAACGAAAGATGCCCCTCCTGATACTTCTGCCGGAGGCCCTTAACAAGAATAAACCTGAGGATAACCTCAGGTTTATCCTCGACAGGGTGAACGAGAAGATATCTGAATCCGGAAGGTGCATTATTGCAATAAGCGAGGGTCTTGAGATAGGTGATCTGGATATACTCAAGGATAACTTCGGACATGCTCAGTTCGGCGCGTCAGGCAAATCGGTCGAGCAGGCGCTTATCAATTACCTGAACGGACTTGACAGAAAGGACAGCAAGGGAAATTCCAGCAGCAGGCTTGCATGCAAGGGCATAGCCAGATGTGAAAAACCAGGCACAAAGCAGAGAAGGGAGTTTTACACCACGTCCAAAACCGACCTTGAGGAGGCTTATGGAGTGGGGGTTCACGCCGCTGAGATAGCTCTGGAAGGCATGGGCGGTTACATGTCCACCATCATTAGAGAACCCGGTTCCAGGTATGCCGTTTCGTTCGACAAGGTTCCCCTCGACATAGTGGCAAACGCAGAAAGAAAATTTCCGGCTAAATGGATTGCAGAAAACAGGATTGACACAACAGACGAATTCGTGAAATGGGCAATGCCCCTCATAGGAGGCGACCTTCCGGAATTTGCGGAGTTCAGCGCCGATTTTGCTCCCAGGAAATGCAGGGATTACGTGCCCGTGGCTTACAGGTGAATCCCGGGGTATGTTGCCGGGGGCCCGTGGATTACCGTTAATAAGAAAAAGACCCCGGGCCGGCAGTCCATGGAGTGCCCGGGCCTTTAAAAATGGAGGATAAAATGGCTTTCAGGAAACTTACAAACGAAGAAATCAAGCAGGATCCGGAGAAACAGCTTAAAGGTTTCAGGAAAACAAAGGACTTCCTCGTTGCGATTGACACTGACGGTTGCGTTACCGATAACATGAACGGCAAGCACATGATGATATTCCAGCCCCAGTACATGGAGTTTTACCAGCTGTGGGATATTGAATCTTACTTCAGGGAAGTCTCCGAGTATTACAACCTTTTTTCTGTTTACAGAGGATGCAACAGGTTTCTTGCGATACAGTATTCTCTCAGGGCTCTGCATGCAAGAAAAGATTCAAGGCAGGCCGCAGGCTCTAAAGGTGTAAAGCTTCCGGATGTTGAACCACTGGATGCCTATATATCGTATTGCGAAAAAAATAAGCTCGGACTTGGAAATCCAAGCCTCGAAAAATACCTCGCCACAATGCCCATGGACTTATACCTTTACAAGCTCCTTGGGTGGAGTGAAGCCGTAAACAGGACTTTCCCTTTCGTCAAGATACCCCCCTTTGAAAACGTGAGGGAATCCCTTGAACTCATGTGTGAGAAAGCCGACGTGATGATAGTCTCACAGACCCCCTACGATGACCTGGTGAATTTCTGGGAGCATAACGGCCTGCTGCCTTACGTCCAGACGATAGCCGGACAGGAAATGGGTAAAAAGGGCCACCACATAGGAACCGTCATGAAGGCGTGCGGGTACGACCCTTCCAGGGTGCTCATGATAGGAGACGCTGATGGGGATCTAAAGGGAGTGAAAGAGAACAAGGGACTTTTCTATCCCATACCCGCCGGCTATGAAAGGGAAGCCTGGAAGGATTTTCCTGGATACTTCTCCAGGTTTGCCGAAGGCAGTTATGCCGGAGAGACTGAAAAGAAGCTTCTTGATAATTTCGCAAAGGTTCTTCTTAAAACTCCCCCGTGGGAAGAGGCCGGATACGAACACCAGAAGGCTTACAGGGAAAAGCAGGAAATAAGAAAGTCTCTCTACCGCCAGCTTAACCCCGGAGGAAGGCTGCTTACAATTTAATGGAAAATCTTTGACAAAAAAAACGGGAGAAGAAATGTATACGGGAAAGGGAAGCGATAAGAAGTGTTTCACCGAACGGGAACTCAGGGATGCCATCAGCGAAGGATTAGGCCGGGGAAATTTCGACGGCAGGAGAGTCCTTGCGGTGATTCCCGACACTACCCGATCCGGTCCTACCGGAACGATCTTCCGGGAAATACATTCAAACCTGAAGAAGAAGGCCTCAAAGATAGATTTCCTCATCGCCCTGGGGACTCATCCTCCAATGGAGGAGGGCAGGGTGGACAGATTTCTCGGCATAGGCCCCGGTGAGAGAGAAACCGAATATCGGAATACCGGGATCTTCCAGCACCAGTGGGATAAGCCTGAGAACCTCGTAAAGGTCGGGACTATTCCGGCTTCAAGGATAAGAGAGATATCCGGAGGGCTGCTCAGCGAAGAGATCCCCGTTACGGTCAACAGGAAAGTTCTCGATTACGATGAGATCATACTTGCCGGCCCTGTCTTTCCTCACGAAGTGGTGGGCTTTTCGGGAGGATACAAGTACCTTTTTCCGGGGATATCAGGACCTGATTTTCTCCACAGGTTTCACTGGCTCGGCGCCCTGATTACTAATCCCAAGATAAACGGGACAAAGGATACTCCCGTGCGACAGGCTCTCAATGCTGCCGCATCGTTTATAAAAGCCAGCCTGACACAACTGTGCTACGTGGTTAAGAAGGGGCAGGTTTACGGCCTTTACACGGGAGATACGGAAGCCTGGTCAAAGGCAGCCGATCTCTCTGCGGAACTGAGCATAGAATATGTCGACAGGCCGTACAAAACGGTCCTTTCCATAGCTCCTCCAATGTACGAGGACCTCTGGACCGCGGGCAAATGCATGTACAAGCTCGAACCTATAGTTGCGGACGGAGGAAACCTTATTATCTATGCTCCCCATGTCAGGGAGGTCTCACACACCCACGGCAGGGAGATTGAAAGGGTGGGATACCACACAAGGGATTATTTCCTGAAACAGATGGATAGGTTTGCAGGAGTCTCAGGATGTATCATGGCTCATTCTACCCACGTGAAAGGCATAGGGACATTCGAGGACGGAACGGAAAAGCCCCGCATAAACGTCATTCTTGCAACTTCAATACCTGAAGCTGTATGCAGGAAGATAAATCTCGGGTACCTTGACTACAGGAAGCTCGATATGGAATCGTACGGCAGGGATCCGGACACCTTCGTGGTTGAAAAGGCCGGAGAGGTTCTCTACAGGCTCAGAGACGGCAAAATACCCGATATAGACAGCCTCTGAAAACGGTGAATTAACCGTTTTATTTTCCTGTTAATCCGAGCGTGCCGCCGGTAGGGCAGAAGCCGATCCTGTATTTACCCGCGCAGGAAGGATATTTGTCCGCGTAATGTTTTTCAATTTCATGCCTTATGGCCTGCCTGGTCTCTTCCCCGGGCCTGCTGAGGGCCATGCACGAACCCCTGAATCCTGCGCCGCTGAACCTTGCCCCGTACACGCCTTTAACCGAGTTGAGCAGTCCATAGATATGTGCAAGTTCTTCCGAGCCGCATTCATAGTTTACCAATGAGCTTCTGCCTGATTCGGAGACGAGCCTTCCGAATCCCACGATGTCTCCCTTCTCCCATGCGGACATCCCGAGGTTCACCCTCTCCATCTCGGTGAAAAAATGTTCAGCCCTTTTCCTCAGAACTGAAGGCAGCCGGTATCCATGCTCTCTGAAAACGTCCGGATCCAGGTCCCTGAGGAGAGGCCGTGCCTGGTTTATCCCGGCATACCCCGCAAGAAGCTTTGCCGCCTCCCTGCATTCCGAAACGCGCCTGTTGTAGAGGGTTCCGGTAATACGTGTATCTATGCCGGAAAAGACTATGGCTATTTCGTAATCTGCCGGTTTTCTGCAAAGTACGGTACGGTGTTCCATGCTCCTGCAGTCAAGAAATAAGAGGCTCCCCTGCGTATCCCTTCCAAGGAGAATGACAGATTGGTCAAGGATGCCGCTCTTGAGGCCGATATATACGTTTTCTACATCCCTGACAAGTTTTATATTCTCAAGAGGTGAAAGATTGATGCCATTTACAAATTCAAGAGCGTAAAGATATGCCAGAGTTACTGCGGCGGAAGAACTTAATCCTCCTCCGGGGAAATTTGCCCTCAAAGCGCCGGAGATTCCGTATCTCAATGGTTTTCTGCCGGGTATCTTATTGAGGGTATAAGCGGAACCCCTGGCGTAATCTCCCCACTTTCCGGATGGGGGGGGAATGTCGTCTATCCTGAAACGAGTTTCTTCGCCGGGGTATTTTTCGCTTGACAGGCAAACCTTACCGTTACGGTTTCTTTCAAACGAGAGGGTGATGCCGATGCCTTTTAGGGTTGCCCCTGCGACAATGCCTTCCTGATGGTCAACATGGGCCCCGAGGGGGCAGATTCTGTAGGGTACGAATATTTCCATGTTCAGTGCAGGCGGTCTGTCCAACCGGGTTTCCTCCACCTCAATATTTGAAGAGGACCTTTTAGCCGTGGATCATCGTCAATATTCAAATTATTAAGGTTTACATCATAATAGATAACGGCATCGTTATTTATATAAATCTTCTCAGATACAATGCCTCCGCAAAACACAATGTTATTTTTCATTCTGACGCTGCCATTAGGGGCATATATCAGGGCAAAGAGCGTACGGTTATTATTTATGTCTATGGCATCATCACGTGTAGATGCTGAATAAATCCTGAAGTTTTCAGGTCTGTCCTGGAAAGTCGTTATGTCGATATGTTCGCTGGTTCCGGTAAACATTGTGCTGTTTTCTCCCAGGTAAAGAACCACTTCACCGTTCATCGTCCAGATTGTTTTGTTTGCGCTTAGATCTATTTGATCTTCTACATACAGGCGGGTAGGACCTTCGAAAATGAGTTCCGAGTCTCCTTCAAATATTATTTCCTTAAAACGGTAATCTCCGCCCTGGATTGTGACGCTTCCCTTATCTTTTATGGTAAGAATCGGAGTGGAATCATCAGGGGGATCATTATAGGTATAGGAATAGCCGCCCTTTATTTTGGGAGGGGAGGGATGACCTGCTTCCCGTAAGTCGTTAGGGATAATTACCTCACTCTCTTCATCTCCAAGATTTTCAAAAGGATTCCCGAAATCTACGCCAGTATCCCTGTTTCCGGTTATTAAACCTCCTTCCAGGGTATTTCCACCCACTGAAGCATTCCCGTATATGGTGGCATTCGGGTTATCCATGTTTATCTCTTCGCTGCTTCCGACTTCAGCGTCAGGGGGCCCCGTGGAAGGTTCTTCCGGTACTCCGGTTGTTGAATCACACCCGTCTATGATTGAATTTCCAATCTGGACAATCTCCATGCCGAAGATTCCCTGTGACCATATATTCCTGTAACCGAGTAAAAGTTCAACTTTTTCATGATATTTTCCGTTAACACTGCCAGTTGATGTCAGCTTTATTTCGTCCGCTTCCTTTCTGTCGGAATCCGGAACGATGTTGAGTGTAAAATTGCCATCTCCGAAAGAGACAGGTTCGTTTTCGGGTGGAGCTTCCCATTCTATATTATTTCTGAGATGGGCAAAAGCCCTGTATGCCCCTGCCTCTGCAACATAGAAAGCTTTTTCCCTGTTGAGACGTTTCTGCGCGCCCACCTGTTCAAGGCCGCCGAGGTATAGGATTCCCATGCCGAGAATGATTGATATTACGATAAATATCAATATTGTAGGCAGCAAATAACCCTTTCGATTATTCTTGATATTCATTCATTGTTTTCCTGAAAAACCAGCCATTAGAAAAGCTTGCATAATAACCTGAATCTCCTTGACTGCCAGCCTTTTGAAATTGGGTAAATATATTAGTTTGCAATTACTTTCAATTTCGAAGATGCACGAAAAACTCGTTCCTTATTTCAGGGATGCCATTTTTCGAAAGGGTGATTATGACATTCACAGTCTTTTTTAAACCAGTTTCATGGAAGGAAACGCTTTCGAGATTTTCTATTATATCTATTACTTTCACATTATCGGCGCCATCAAGAAGCTTGAGATTCTTATCCTCGACAAAAAGCTCTTTTTCGTCATTATCCCATTCATCATTGTATAAGGTTATTCTTGAATTGTCTTCTTCGTCTATCAGGAAATCTTCCGCCTCTTCTATAATTGATTTCATGGCATAAGAAAGCAACGACAAATTTTCCTGCATCGATTTGACGTCCCTGCTGTCCCGCAAGTCCTTGTGCGAATTTGTGAGAATAAAAGAAGCTCCGAGCATACCTATTGAAGCGATAATGACGGCAGTCATCAATTCCAGAAGGGTAAAACCTGATCTTTTTTTAATCATACTTTTCAAGGTTTTTTTAATGGGTCAGGAATGTAGAAAGAGACAATTTCTCTTTATCATCATCCCATGTCACTTCAACCGTTACAGGAAGGTAACCGATACCGTCTTCAGGTTCTTCGCCAATTGTGACCTTTATGTCAGCAGGAGCATTTGCAAGAAGTGCGGTATCGGACAGGGTGCCAGCGGTAAGGGAATAGTAATCCATTCCCTTCAATTCCTCTATCTTGTTAACGGCCGAAATTGTTGCCTGCCTCTTCAACCTGGCTTTGACAAGGCTCTGCCTGTTGAAATAGAAGAAGGCAGAAGTTCCGATAATGGCTGTTAGCAGTATGACTGTTGCGACGAGTACTTCAACAAGGGTAAATCCTTTCTTTTTCATTCAACCTTCAGCCTCTCTTTCTCCTCCCTGGCCACATCGGCGGCTTTTTCCTCGGTTATTATCCTGGGAGTGAGGAAGATGACCAGGTCTGTCTTTCCATCCTGGTTGTCATTCCTGCTGAAAAGAAAAGGCAGTATGTCCCCGAGCAGAGGAACCTTGCCCTTCTTTTTCGAGGATTCCTTTCTGAGCAGCCCGCCTATGACTATGGTATCGCCGTCCCTTGCCATGACCCTCGTTTTGGCCATTCTCTCGTTTGTGTCCACGGCATCAGGAAAAACGCTTGACCTTGCCGCAGAACTTACCGTAGGTTCTATATCGAGGGTTATGTCTCCCATATCATTCATGTGCGGAACAACCTTCAGGGTGACTCCCACGTCCCTGTATTCATATTCCGTTATCGTTCTCCCGCCTTCCTCCGTTTCCGTTATTTTGGGGGCGATGGCCATGTTCCTTGTTATCTTTATCGTGGCCGGGGTATCGTTCAGGGCTGTTATCCTCGGGCTGGCAAGAATGTTGGCTTCCCCGTTCTGT
>Ga0302245_1000626_pt1 | contig 27876 bp, 24 predicted proteins | sample AAG_UR_Thr_MG_FD_193512 | JGI IMG/M metagenome (GOLD analysis project Ga0302245, IMG submission 193512) | Enriched activated sludge microbial communities from anaerobic digester in WTTP, New Holstein, Wisconsin, United States - AAG_UR_Thr | ecosystem: Engineered > Bioreactor > Anaerobic >... | reverse complement strand
CGGCAAGGTTTCGCCCTTTTACATCGACCTCCGGGACACCGTCTCCAAGCCCGACCTTTTCCGAAACATGACGGACCTGCTTCTGGAAAAAATCCGGGGCCTGGACTTCGATGTGGTGACGGGGATCCCCTACACGGCCCTGCCCTACGCGGCGGTGGTGGCGGAGAGGCTGGGAAAGCCCTTGATCTACCGCCGCAAGGAGGAGAAGGCCTACGGACTGGGAGGCGAGATCGTGGGGAGCTTCAAGCCCGGCGACCGGTGCCTGGTCATCGACGACCTGGTCACCACCGGGGAAAGCAAGATCGAAACCACCCGGGCCTTCGAAGCGGCGGGCCTGAGGGTCTGCGATTTCGTCGTCTTCATCGACCGGAGCCTCCGGGCCGCCGAGGACCTGGCCGCCCGGGGCTACCGGCTGCACAGCCTGGTGAGCCTGGAGGAGATCCTGGACATCCTGACCCGGGAGGGTCGCATCGCCCCGGACCAGGCGGAGCAGGCCCGGCTCTTCACCCGGCAGCTGGGGGACTCCCAGGGGGACGCCCCGGTGCACAACCCCTACGCCGCGAAGCTCGCCGCCCTGATGGCGCGGAAAAAAACCAACCTGGTCCTGAGTCTGGACGCCACGAACTGCGGGGATTTCTTCCGCCTCCTGGAATCCGCCGCCCCGGAAATCGCCGTGGTGAAGGTCCATGTGGACATCCTGGACGACTTCGATCCCTCATTCCCGGAGCGCCTGTCCTCCCTGGCCCGGGAGGGGGACTTTCACATCCTGGCGGACCGCAAGTTCGCCGATATCGGCAACACCGTCCGACTCCAGTACCGCGGGGGCATCTACCGCATCGCCCGCTGGGCCGACGCGGTGACGGTGCACATGATTTCCGGAAACGGGGTGCTGCAGGGGCTCTTCGGTGAGGACGAAAAAGCCGGTCCGGCTCCCGGAATCCGTCCCGAAACCGGGCCTCGTCGCGAAACCGGGACCGGACGCCCCGCCGGAAGCGCCTTCCTGCTGGCCCGGATGTCGACAGAGGGCAACTACATCACCGAGTCTTATACCCGCCGGGTCGTGGAAGCGGGGCGGGCCCACCCCCGGTGGGTGGCGGGCTACATCGGCCACGGCGATAACCGGGAGGACCTGGCCCGGTTCAGGGAAAAGCTCCCGCCGGGGCAGCTCCTCCTGATGCCGGGGGTCCAGCTCCAGGCGGGGAAGGACGGGCTGGGTCAGCGCTACATGGGCCTGGACGAGGCGGTCCGGGGCGGCGCCGACGGAGTCATCGTCGGCCGGGGGATCTACGGCGACGCCGATCCCGCCGCCGCGGCGAAGCGGTACCGGGAAATCGGCTGGCGGGCCCTGGAGGCCCGGGGGGGGATCCGCGTCCCTCCGCCGCCCTCTGCCGGCTCCTGAACGCCGCCGCCGGAAGCTGTTTCACCGATTTTTCGACCTTTTTTCTCTGGCATCGCCGGCTCCTTTATGGTATCATGGGACCGGATATCATCATCGACACAGGAGGATTACGATGAAAAAAATCGCGGCATTGTTTCTGATGCTCGCCCTCATCGCTTCTTTCGCCTTCGCTGCGGGCGGCAAGGAAGAGGGCAAGAAACCCGCCTATCCCACCAAGCCCATCCAGGTGGTGGTTCCCGCCGGCGCGGGGGGAGACACGGACCTGAACTGCCGGATCCTGGGCAAGTATCTGGAGAAGGAGCTGGGCCAGGCCATCGTCACCGTCAACGTCGGCGGCGCCGGAGGCTCCCTGGGCACCCGGAAAGTGAAGGACGCCCCGCCGGACGGCTACATGGCGCTCTTCTTCCATCCCGGCATGCTGCTGAACAAGGTGATGGGCCTGGTGGACTTCTCCTTCCAGGACATGGAAGTGGCCGGGCTCGCGGTGCTGGACGAAACCAACATCTTCGCCGCCAACGCGAAGGCCCCCTATAACAACATGGTGGAGCTGGCGAAGGTCCTGAAGGAAAAACCCAAGTCCCTCTCCTTCGCCACCGAAGTGGGGAGCTTCACCCATCTGCATGTCCTGGCCTACCAGGAGGCGGCGGGGGTGGAGTTCAACATCGTCGATGTGGGCGGGGCGGCGGCCAAGACCGCGGCGCTGAAGGGCCGGCAGATCGACATCATCGGGACCCAGTACGGCCTCGTCAAAGACTACATCAAGAACGGCGATTTCAAGGCCGTGGGCGTCCTGTCGGACAAGCGCAATCAGGCCTTCCCGGATGTGCCCACCTTCAAGGAAGTGGGTTTCAACGTGGCCTTCACCAAGTTCTTCTTCTACTCCTTCCCCAAGGGAACCCCCAAGGAGATCGTGGACACCTTCTCCGCGGCCCTGAAGAAGGTGGTGGAAAACCCGGACTATCAGAAAGAGGCCTTCAACGCCCTCTACGTGACCCCCACCTACAAGAACCCCAAGGACACCTTCGATTTTCTCAGCAACGAGGAAGCGATCTACATCAAGTACCTGGGCAAGAAATGACCTTTCAGGGGAGCCCCTGGGGGCTCCCCTTTTTTTTCGGGAAAACCACGACATGAACGAACTCGAGGCGAAGCTCGCACGGTACAGAAACTTCTGGGACAACAAGCCGGTGGACCGGCCCCTGGTGGGCTTCGACGTGGCCGGCTGGTTCCCCTTCCGCCGCTTCAGCGACCTCCGGAAGATCCCGGACGGGGGGCATATCGAACCCGGGGCCCTTGACCCCCGGCGCTGTCTGCCCGATTACCGGGAGGCCCACCTGCGGGCGCTGGAGGTCCCGGACGATTTCATCAAGGGGGTCTCCCCCATTTCGGCCATCCCCTGGCTGGAAGCCATGCTGGGCTGCCGGCTGCGCCGGAACGGCGACGGGGTCTGGGCGGAGGAGCGCCGGGCGGACTGGGGCGAACTGGCGAACCTGGATTTCCCCTCCTCGAACCCCTGGTTCCGTCTCTACACCGATTTCGTCAAGGCCCTGAGCGCCCAGGCCGGGGGAGAGCACCCCGTGGGGGTTCCCATCCTCCGGGGGGTGTCGGACCTGATGGGCGCCCTGCGGGGCCACACCGAATCCATCATCGACTGCATGGAGAACCCCGAGGACAGCCGGAAGCTGGCCCGGAAATGCGCGGCGGTCCTCATCCGGGTGACCCGGGCCCATCACGCGGCCTGCGCTCCCTTCGCCGGGGGACACTTCATAGAACAGTACTCCATGTGGGCCCCGGGCCCCCTGGTGCGGATGCAGGAGGACGCCTCGGCGGTCCTGTCCCCGGAGATCTACCGGAGCATCGTCATGGAGGCGGACCGGGCCATCGCCCGGGCCTTCCCCTACAGCCTGATCCATCTGCACAGCTCTTCCCTCTTCCTCATCGACCTGTTCCTGGAGATCCGGGAGATCGGGGTCTTTCAGATAAACCGGGACGTGGGGGAGATGGGCCTGCCGGAGATGATGCCCCATCTGAAAAAGATCCAGGACCGGGGACGGAGGATCTTCCTTCGGGGCCCCCTGACGGAGGAGGACTTCCGGCTCGTCGCGGAAGAACTCGACCCCCGGGGGCTGGCGGTCCAGAGCGTGGTGTCCTCCCCGGAGGAGGCCCGGGAACTGGCCCTGGGGGCGGCGCGGGTTTTCGGAAGGGCCCCGGGAAGCGCCCCCTGAGCCCCGCCATGACCGGTTATTTCGTCCCGGTTCTTTTCGCGGTCATCCAGGTGGTGACCATGTCCTTCTTCGGGTACATCCTCCGGGCCCGGGACCGCCTCGGCAACGACTTCTTCAACCAGCTCAACGAGTTTCTCGTCCGGATCGCCCTGCCCCTGTACTACTTCACCCGGGTGGCCAGAACGGACATCCGGGATGTGGTCTCCAGCCTCTTCTTCCCGGCGGCGGCGGTGGTCATCTCCCTTCTCACCCTGGGCCTGGCCTGGGGCGTCTTCACCGCCCTGGGCTACCGGGGTAGTCTGAAGAGGTCCGCCATGGCCATGGCCGTCTTCGGCAACGCCGGCTTCATCCCCCTCTTTCTGGCGGAACTCTTTCCCTCGATAATCCCCGCCTTCCGGGACAGGTTCGGCGTCACCACGCCCCTCCTGTACATCGGGACCTACATGCTGGTGGGGAGCCCCTTTCTCTGGGGCGGAGGCAATCTGATGCTCGGGGGAATGGAAGGCCCCTTGAAGCTGCGCCGCCTGGTGACCCCGCCGGTCTTCGGCATCCTGGGGGGCCTTCTGGTGACGGTGACGGGCTTCCAGAATCTTCTGCTGGACCAGAAACTGCCTTTTTTCCACGTCTACGCCGCCATGAACAGCGTGGGCGGCGTGGTGCCTCCCCTGCTGCTTCTCTGTCTGGGGGCCACCATCGCCAACCTGAAGCACGTGCGGCCGGAAAACCGGAAGGAGCTTCTCCGGGTGTCCCTGCATGTCTCGGCGGTGCGGCTCGTCCTTCTGCCGGCCCTTTTCTTCGCCGGTTTCTTTCTGGTTCTCCGCCCCCTGCGGCTGTCCCCGGCCCATTACTGGGTCATCTTCCTGCAGATGGTGATCCCCCCCGCCACCAGCCTTTCGGTCCTGGCCGCCCGGGGCGGGCGGCACGAGGAGCATGTGGGTTTCGCCCTGCTGGTGTCCTACCTCCTGTACATCCCGGTCCTGCCGGTCTGCCTGATGCTGTTCATATCGCTGCCGGGGGTGATGAACTAGCCGGGCCGGCATCGATGCGGCCCGGGGCCTCCATCAGGACAGGTCCGCCAGGTACTCCCTCATCTTTTCGATCTTCCGGGCGGAGTCTTCCTTTTTCGCCCGCTGCTCCTCCACGACCTCCGGCCGTGCCTTTTCCAGAAAGGCGGGGTTGGACAGTTTCCGGTCGATCTGCTCCGCGAAGGCCTCGGCCTTCCGGATCTCCTTCCGGAGCCGCTGGATCTCCCGGGGGGCGTCCACCGCGTCCCGGATGAACACGAAGGCCTCGAAGCCCGTGCCCACCACGGCGATGCTGCCGGGCTCCTGGGTCTGGGACTCGCTCACCGTCACCTCCCCGGCGCCGATGAGAAGCTTCAGAAGCTCCTCGTGGCGGCCCAGGTAAGCCAGGGCGAAGAAGCCGGTCTCCACCTTCACCGCCACCCGGATCTTCCGCTCCGGCGGGATGGTGAACTCGCTGCGCAGGGTCCGCACCTTCCGGACCAGCTCCTGGAGCGTCCGGTAGGACTCCGCCTCCTCCGGATAGGATCGGCCGGGGTCGCAGGCCGGGAAGGCCGCGGCGATGCAGGCCTCCTCCCGCCGGGGCAGCTTCTGATAGATCTCCTCGGTGATAAAGGGAAGGAGGGGGTGCAGCAGCCGCAGGGTCTCCTCCAGGATGCCCGCCAGCAGGGTGGCGGCCCGATCCTTCTCGTTCTCGTCCCGGGAGTACAGGGACAGCTTGGTGGATTCGATGTACCAGTCACAGAACTCGTTCCAGAAGAAGTCGTAGCAGGCCGAGGCGGCGTCGTTGAAACGATAGTTCCGGAAGGCATCCCCCACCGCCGCGGCGGTCTCGTTCAGGCGGTGCAGGATCCATTTGTCCACATCGTTCCGGGGGACGGAGGCGAAGTCGAGAATTTTCCGCCCCTCCAGATTCATCAGGAGGTATCGGGAGGCGTTCCACAGTTTGTTGGCGAAGCGGGAGCCCACGCCGAAGCTCTCCTTCCCGATGAGGACATCCTGCCCCTGGGCGGCCAGGAAAGCCAGGGTGAAGCGCATGGCGTCGGCCCCGAACTCGTCCACCACCTCCAGGGGGTCGATGCCGTTGCCCAGGGACTTGGACATCTTCCTCCCCTGCAGGTCCCGGACCAGGCCGGTGATGTAGATGTCCCGGAAAGGCGGGGCCTCCATGAACTCCATCCCCGCCATGATCATCCGGCTGACCCAGAAGAAAATGATGTCGTAGCCCGTAACCAGGGCCGTGGTGGGATAGAAGGCGGCCAGGTCCGGGGTCTTCTCCGGCCAGCCCATGGTGGAGAAGGGCCAGAGCCAGGAGCTGAACCAGGTGTCCAGCACATCCTCGTCCTGCCTGATGTCGGCGCTGCCGCATCCGGTGCAGACGACGGGGTCCTCCCGGAGAACCATGGTCGCGCCGCAGGAAGAGCAGGTCCAGACGGGGATCCGGTGCCCCCACCAGAGCTGGCGGGATATGCACCAGTCCCTGATATTCTCCAGCCAGTGGGTGTAGGTGTTCTCCCACTTCCGGGGAAAGAAGATGATCTCCCCCCGGCGCCAGGTTTCCAGGGCCTTCTCCGCCAGGCTGCGCATCCTGACGAACCACTGCTCCGACAGGAAGGGCTCGATGATGGTCTCGCAGCGGTAGCAGTGGCCCACCTGGTGGGGATGCTCCTTCTCGTCCACGAAAAAGCCGCCCTTTTTCAGGTCCTCCACCACCGCCCTGCGGGCGCTCATCACATCCATCCCCCGGTAGGGGGTGGGGACCGCATCGGAGAGCTTCCCGTCGGGGTTCAGGATGTTCACCTTCTCCAGATTATGGCGGATCCCGATCTCCCAGTCGTTGGGGTCGTGGGCGGGGGTGATCTTGACCATGCCGGTCCCGAAGGCGGCGTCCACATAGGAGTCGGCGATGATGGGGATCTCCCTCCCCACCAGGGGCAGGACCACCTTTTTTCCCACCAGATGGCGGTACCGTGCGTCCCCGGGGTTCACCGCCACGGCGGTGTCCCCCAGCATGGTTTCCGGCCGGGTGGTGGCGATCTCGATGCTCCCGGAGCCGTCGGCGAAGGGGTAGCGGATCCGGTACATGCGGCCCTGGGTTTCCTGGTGCTCCACCTCGTCGTCGGACAGGGCGGTGCCGCAGGAGGAGCACCAGTTGACCAGGTAGCTCCCCTTGTACACGAGACCCCGCTCGTAGAGGGTGACGAAGACCTCCCGGACCGCCCGGGACAGCCCCTCGTCCAGGGTGAAGCGCTCCCGGTCCCAGTCGCAGGAGGAGCCGATCTTCTGCAGCTGCCGGATGATGATCCCCTTGTGCTCCAGGGCCACCTTCCAGGTCTCCTCCACGAACTTCTCCCGTCCGATCTCCCGGCGGCTGGTGCCGGCGGCGACGAGTCTTTTTTCCACCACGTTCTGGGTGGCGATCCCCGCGTGGTCCGTCCCGGGCACCCACAGGGTGGGCTCACCCAGCATCCGATGATAGCGGATGACGATGTCCTGCAGCGAGTTGTTCAGGCCGTGCCCCATATGCAGGACCCCGGTGACATTGGGAGGCGGGATCACGATGACGTAGGGTTTTCTGTTCCCGTCGCCCCGGGGCCGGAAATAGCCGCCCTTCCACCAGAAATCGTAGATCCGGTCTTCAAAATCCTTGGGATTGTAGGTCTTTGCGAGTTCCACCGCTTTCATGAAAATCTCCTTGGTCGCCATGGGCGGACAGGGTCGCATTTTACCAATTTTCGCGGGGAGGAGCAAGAAAGCCCGCCGCCCCCGTGTCAATGCCGCCCCTGGATGCCGTCTACGGAGCCGCCCCATGGGGCGCGCGCACCGGAGAGACCGCGGTTCATCTGTGGGGGAGATCTTTCAGAACTTTTTGTTCATCGTCGCCGCTTCAGGAACCAGTCCTCTCGATTTTGAAGATCACCGGCCGGAGCCCGTCGGAGCAGCTGGAATAGATGAGTCCCTCTCCGGCTATCCAGGGAAAGTTCCCCCCCAGCCTCAGGGTGGTGATCTCCGGATAGATATCGTGCCAGGCCCAGGTGCAGAACCCCTGGGGCATACTGCCGTTTTCCGGCACCACAAACTCCTGGCCGACGGAATGGACGGGGCACAGAGGATCCATTTTGGGATCCGCCCCTTCGGGCAGCTCTTTTCCAAAAACATCCTCCGTGCTCAGGGTCTTGACCACGGTAATTTTCACCTTGCTTCTTTGAGACATCGTCTTTCCTCCTGTCAGGCCCTAGGGGGTGCGAAAAAATCCTGGGCGCAGCTGTTCGCGCCATGAGGCCAAAGGTCCTGCATCCGCCTTTTCGGTCCCTATCCATGATAGGAGGACCCTCGGAATACCGCAAGCCTTTTTCCCGACAAAAATATGCAGAATCCGTGAAAGAGGTTTACACTGGGAATGGAGGAAGACAATGAACCCGTCGTGGAGAATAACCATTCTGATGAACAATTATGTCCGCGCCTCGGGACTGGAGGCGGAGCACGGACTGGCCCTGGCGCTGGAGAACGTCGGGGACGGTTCCCTGATACTGCTGGACACCGGGGGGACCCGGGAGGCCATGCTCCGGAACGCGGAGAAGCTGGGGGTGGACTGGTCCCGGCTGTCCACCATCGTCCTGTCCCACGGGCACCACGACCACACCGGGGGGCTCCTTCCCCTGATCCGCCGCCTGTCCCATTCCGTGGCCCTCCTGCACCACCCCGACGCTTTTCTGCCCAAGGCGGGGATCCGGCCCGCCTTCCATCCCATCGGGGCCGGAATGGGCCCCTCGGACCTCCCCCCGGACAAGGCGACCCTCTTCCCCGCCGCCAACGACGTCCGCCTCGCCCCGGACCTCTGGGTCACCGGCGAGATCCCCCGGAAGGTGGAGGTGGACCGGGAGGCCGCGGCGGGCTTCTACACCAGCCGGGGCGGCCGTCTGGAGGAGGACCCGGTGCGGGACGACAAGTCCATCGTCATCGAAAAACCCGGCCTGGGCTATTACCTGGTCTGCGGCTGCTGCCATTCGGGCCTCATCAACACCATCCGCTATGTGAAGGAAAGGGTCCCGGACAAAAAACTCCTGGGGGTCCTGGGGGGGCTCCACCTCATCGGCGCCTCGGAGGCCCGGATGGATGCCACCCTGGAGGAACTGACCAAAGAGGCCCCCGGCCTGCTGGGCCCCATCCACTGCTCGGGGCTCCGGGAGACGGCCCGGATATATAAGGCCCTGGGGCCGGAGGTGGTGGCGTTTTACTCCGTGGGAGACAGGGTTGAGCTGTAACGGGAAATTTTTTCCCGGCCGCCCCCGGGCCGTCCCGGCGGCGGGCAAAATCTTCTCACGCGAACCGGCGCATCCCCTCTCCGGACCCCAAAAACCTGCAATTTTTGGCACAATTATTGCTATATAGTGTTGCGGCGTGACGACGCCAGCAACCCACCCTCCCAGGAGGTTTCCATGAGCCGGAACCCCGTCCGTCTTTTTCTTTTCATCGCCGCCGCGACCCTGCTGTTCGGGTCAGTGGCCTTCGGCCAGGCCCCCCCGCGGGAACCTGCCACCCCGCCCCTTCCGGCGACCCCGGCGGAAACCCCCCGACCTCTCGTCCCCGAAAGGCTCAGCTGGCCGGAGATCGCCGCCAGGATCTCCGGCCACGAGACGGTGCGGCAGGCCCTGATCGCCCGGAACATGGCGGCCTCCCTCCTCGCCTCCGCCGAGGGCTGGAAGGGCCCCCGGCTGGGGGTGGCCCCCACCCTCCAGATGGGGGACCCGGAAGGCCGGATGGAGCCGGTCCAGACCGGACTGTCCGCGGACCTCCAGATTCCCTTCGGGACTACGGAGGAGGAAAGGGAGAGACGGATATCCGCCGGGGAGAAGCTCCTGGCCGGCGACGCCGAACTGGCGGCGGCATACGGACGGGCATATACGGAACTCTTCGCCGCCTATTCCGCCTCGTATCTGGCCCAGAAAGCCGCCGAAACCTGGGAGAAGGAAGTGGAATATGCCCGGCTGAAGGCGGAGTCGGCGCGGCAGAAGGTGGCCCGGGGTCTTCTTCCGGTCGCGGAGCAGACCGACGCGGAGTCCGATCTCCAGGGGGCGGCGGAAAAACTGCTGCAGGCCCGGCTGGAACAGCGCCTGGCCTGGTTCAACCTGGCCTACCAGGGAGGGATCGAAACCCCCAGAACCGGACAGGGGATCGGGGCCGGCAGGGGGCCCGGGGAATCCTACGGAGCCGTTCCGGTCTTCACGGCCCCCGACCCGGTGGTCCGGGACACGCCCCAGCCCTCCCGGCTGATGGTCCTCGCCCGGGCGAACCTTCCGGAGATAGTGGCCCAGAGGCAGAAGGTGGAGGCCGCCCGTCGGAGCCTTTCCTATCGGAGGACCCTGGATTTCGACGTCCTTCCCAAAATCACCTACGCCACCCCGGACAGTTCCCTGTCCCTGGGCTTCAGCACCGGGACGGGGACCCTCACCGCCGGCGCCTTCCTGCCCCTGTACACCCTGGACTGGAAAACCGGGACCGGCCAGGTCCTGGACCATTCCCTGACCCTCTCGCTGGGAGTCAACGTGGCGGTGGCCGCCGCCGCGGCGGACGACCGGGCCGCCCTGGCCGGGGCCGTCGAGCTGGAAGAGCGCCGGCTTCACGTGCTGGAAGAGATGTCCGACCTGCAGATTCGGAGCAGGTACGCGGCCCTGCTGAAGGCCCGGGACAGCCAGGCGGAAGCGGAAAGAGCGGTTCGGGCCGCCGTGGAAACCTCCGCCGTGGCGGGGACACGCAAGGCCCTGGGCCTCTCCAGCCCCGAGGACGAGGCCGCGGCGGCGGTCCTCACGGCCCGGGCGGATTACAACCGGGAAAAGGCCCGGATCGACGCCGCGGGGGCCTATCTGGCCCTCATCGGAGCGGCCAATGCCTGGACGGCGGCGGGGATCGGATTCCCCGCTCCGACGAAGTGACACAAGGTGGAGGCAACATGAAAAAAATCGTTATTCCGACAGCGCTCATCGCCGCGGCCGCCGCGGCCTGGTTTTTCCTCGCCCCCCGGGGCGGGACTCCGGACACGGCGGCCGCGGCGCCGGCCACGGTGGAGGCCAGGAAAGGTTCGGTGTCGCTGGTGGTGGAGGGTGCCGCCATCGCCGAGCCCTTCCGGCAGGTCGCCCTTCGGACCCAGTCCGCCTCGGTGGTGACCTTCGCCGCCCGGGAGGGTTCCCGGCTTGCCCGGGGAGAAGTGGTGGTGGCTCTGGATGACGCAGCTTTGCGAAACACCGCCGGCCAGATGGAAATCCTCTACTCCCAGGCCGAGGTGGAAGCCCGCAGGAGCCGTCTGACCCGGGACAGGGCGGTGAAGGACCTGGCGGACAGGAAGGTCCTGCTGGACAACAAGGCTCTGAGCCCGGGGGACTACCTCCTGGCGGAGGAGGCGGCCCGCGCCGCGGACCTGGCTCTGGAGACGGCGGAGCTGAAGGTCCGCCAGGCCCGCCTGGCGGCGGACCGGGCGAAAAGCGACCTGGCGGAGTCCCGCATCCGGGCCCCCTTCGACGGCACGGTGCTGAAGGTCCAGGTCTCCCCGGGAGACCTGGTGGGCGCCGCCGCCCAGGTGGCCCTATTCGGAGACATCCACCGGATACGCTTCGCCGCGGAGGTGGATGAGTTCGACATCGCGAAAATCGCCGAAGGCCAGGCGGTCACCATCAGCGGCGACTCGGTGGGTCCTGAGCCCATCCACTCCGTAGTGGAATCGGTGAGCCCCATGGCGGAGATCGTCAACAACATCTCCATCTTCACCGTCACCGCGGTGGTCCCCAACGGGGAGGGCCGCCTCCGGCCGGGGGTGAGCGCGGACTTCGCCATACTGCTCCGGTCCGACAGAGGCCTGGTGGTTCCCTCCAAGAGCGTGTCCACCGTCCGGGGGCGGAGCTACGTGGATGTAATGGGAACCGACGGCCCGGTGAGGAAGCGGGTTGTCACCGGAGCCGACGACGGGAGCAGGGTGGTGGTGCTGGAGGGGCTGGAGGAAGGGGACCTGGTCGTCCTTCCCGGCGCCCCCGCTCCGGGAACCCCGGCGGCTCCCGGAGCCTCCGGGTCGGAGAAATCGGTCCTCCCCATCACCATCCCCGGAACGGGAGGCGGACGATGATCGGCGTGACGAACCTGTCCCGGCACTACCGGATGGGCCCCACCACGGTGAAGGCCCTGGACAGCGTGACTTTCGGAATCCAGTCCGGCGAGTTCGTCGCCATCGTCGGACCCAGCGGTTCGGGTAAAACCACCCTGATGAACATCCTGGGCTGCCTGGATTCCCCCACCGGGGGAAGCTACATTCTGGCGGGGGAGGAGACCGCCTCCCTCACCTCCGACAAGCGGGCGGAGATCCGGGGACGGAGGATCGGCTTCGTGTTCCAGAACTTCAACCTCCTTCCCCGGGAGAACTCCCTGGAAAATGTGGAACTCCCGATGATCTACCAGGGAATCCCCTCCCGGGTTCGGAAGGAGAGGGCCCGGGACATGCTGAGGAAGGTGGGCCTGGAAGGCCGGGAGCGCCATGTGCCATCGGAACTCTCCGGGGGTCAGCGCCAGAGGGTGGCCATCGCCCGGGCTCTGGCGGGGGACCCGGCCATCATCCTGGCCGACGAACCCACCGGGGCCCTGGACACCCGGACCGGAGGGGAGATCATGGAACTCTTCCATTCCCTGAACCGGGACGGAACGACCCTGATCCTGGTGACCCACGACCCTCTGATCGCCCGGCGGGCGCGGCGGGTCATCCAGATCCAGGACGGGAAGATCCTGGCGGACGTTCCGTCCGGGGAGTGGACGCCATGAAAGGGGGGGCTTTTTTCGAAAACATCCGCATGTCCCTCCGGAGCATCGCCGCCAACGCCGTCCGCTCCTTCCTCACCGCCCTGGGAGTCATGATCGGAACCGGGGCGGTCATCGCCATGCTGGCCCTGGGCGCGGGGGCCCAGAAATCCGTGGAGGCGAGCCTGCAGTCCCTGGGCTCCAACCTTCTCCTGGTCTACTCCGGCCAGCCCCGGGGCGGCAGCCTGGTCCGGAGGTCCACCACCAACATCGTCCCCACCCTCAGCGCCGAGGACCTGGAGGCCGTCCGGAACCTGGGGCCCCATCTGGTGGAGCTGGCGGCCCCGGAGTCCAGTTCCGGGGGTCAGGCGAAATTCGCCGCCGTCAACATGCCGGTCACCATCGTCGGGACGGGGATCCGGTATCCGGAGATCCGCAATGTCCACCCGATTTTAGGCTCCTTTTTCACTGAACAGGAGGCGGACAGCCGCAAGACCTCCGTGGTCATCGGCCATCAGGTCTACCAGGAACTCTTCGGCGGCGCCGGGGACCCGGTGGGGCAGAAGATCCGGCTCAACGGCCTGGGCTACCGGGTGGCGGGGGTCATGGAGCCCAAGGGATCCTCGGTCACCGATTCGTCGGTGTTCATCCCCATCTCCACCTTCCAGCGTTACGTCTCGGGAAACCCGAAGTACGCGCTGATCAACGTCCGGGCCGCCTCGGCGGGAATCATGCGCCAGGCCCAGGGCGCCATCGAAAAGGAGATCCTGCGGCTCCACCGGCTTCCCAACCTGGACGCGGCGGACTTCTACGTGGCGAACCAGCTGGACCTGCTGGACACCCTGCAGGGGGTGGCGGGCACCTTCACCCTGCTCCTGGGCGGGATAGCCGCCATAAGTCTCCTGGTGGGAGGGATCGGCATCATGAACATCATGCTGGTCTCCGTCACGGAGCGCACCCGGGAAATCGGAGTCCGCATGGCCCTGGGGGCGAAGAGCGGGGACATCATCGCCCAATTCATGACGGAAGCCATAATCCTGTCCGTGGCGGGGGGCCTCATCGGCATTGCCCTGGGCTTCGGGGCCTCCTGGGCCTTCTCCCGCTTCGGCGGCCTGGCCAGCCAGGTGACCCCCCTGTCGGTGGCCCTGTCCTTCGGCTTCTCGGTTCTGATCGGACTTTTTTTCGGCGGCTACCCCGCCTACATCGCGTCCCGGATGGACCCCATACAGGCCCTCCGGTATGAATGACACAAGGAGAACGAAAATGGTCAAAAAACTGTTCATGATGATCGCCGCGGCGGTCCTGCTGTCCGGGGCGGCCTTCGCTCAGACCTCCACCCAGGACCCGGCCGTCCAGGCCGCCCGGGCCAAGCTGGAAGTGGTCTACGATCTGGGCAGGATCTTCGGCTACATCCAGACCATGGACCGGGAGCAGAAGAAACTCGCCCTGGCCCCGGCCCAGGTGAAGGCCCTGACGGCGACGGCCGACAGGATCCTGAAGACCCCGAGGCTTGAACCCCGGGAGGCGGAAACCATGCTGAAGGAGATCGAGGATAAGATCCTGAGGCCGGACCAGCTGGTGTTCGTGGACGGCCTGGCCATCGCCCGGCAGGCGGAAAGGGCCGCCTCCTCCACCGCCGGCTCCGGCGCCTCCGCCGCGGGAGGAACCAGTCCCGTGGCGAGCTACATGTCCGGCGGCCCCTTCAATCCCATGACGGACACCACCCGGAAGGTGGGCCAGGATTTCAAGGCCGCGGTGGATTATCTGAAGGGAAAGAAATAGACGCCGCGCCCCGGAGCCCGGCGGGGGGCCTTCATCCGGCTGCCTTCCTTACATCGGGATGGCTCCGAGAGGCGCTGCCTCGACATGCCCTTCCGCCGACGCGGGGGGGATACGGAAAAGGCCGCCCGAGCCTCGGCTCGGGCGGCCTTTTTTTGTTGAGAGCCGCCGGATTCGCCGGGAAGGAGGCGCCGGCCCCGGCGGGCGGCCCATCCCGGGAGCGCCGGGAGGCAGGCCGCCTCAGTGGACGGCCGCTTCCCGGGGCGGGTTTCACCGTCAGCCGATCATTTTCTCCGGCAGCCAGAGGATGATCTGGGGGAAGACGGTGAGCAGCACCAGGGCCACCATGACCAGCAGGACGAAGGGGATGACCCCCTTGATGATGTCTTTCATGGTTATTCCCAGCTCCGCCGGCGCCGCCCCCTTCAGCACGAAGATCGACATGGCCATGGGGGGCGTCATGAAGGCCATCTGCAGATTGACGCAGACCATGAGCCCCGCCCAGAGGGGGTTGAAGCCCAGCTTTTCGAAGATGGGGGAGAAGATGGGCACGATGATGAACACGATGCCGATCCACTCGATGAACATCCCCAGAAGGAAGACGATGAGCATGATGACGAAGAAGGTGACCCATTTGCCGCCGGGGATGGAGAGGATCACATCGGTCACCACCTCGCCGGAGCCGGCGTTCATAAAGATGCCCACGAAGGCGTAGGACATGGCGGCGATCATCACCACGAAGGCGCTGACCCGGAGGGTCTCGATGCAGGCCCGCTTGATGAGCCCCCAGCTGAACTTCCGGTATACGATGGCCAGGATGATGGACGCCAGGCTTCCCAGCGCCGCGGCCTCGGTGGGAGGGGCCACTCCGGCGAAGATGGAGCCCAGCACCGCCAGAATCAGCACCGCCGGCGGCAGCAGGGACTTCATCAGCCGGACGATCTTGCCCAGAGACATGGGAGTCATCTCCGACCGAGGAATGGGAGGACCGAGCCTGGGGTTGATGAAGCAGCGAACCGCTATATAGAGGATGTACAGCGTCGACAGAAGAAGGCCCGGCAGGAAGGCCCCCATGAACATCTGCCCGATGGAGAGGCCCGCCTGGGGCCCGTAGACCACCAGCATGATGCTGGGGGGGATCAGAATCCCCAGGGTTCCCGAGGCGACGATGGCCCCCGAGGCCAGGGACTTGTCGTAGCCCCGGGTCACCATGGGGGCCAGGGCCATGAGGCTCAGGATCGTCACCGACGCGGCGATGACCCCCAGACAGGTGGCCAGGATGGTGCCGAAGATGACGGTGACGATGGCCAGCCCTCCCCGGACGCTCCCCAGAGCGTCGTAGAGATTGTCGTACAGCTCCTTGGTGACCCCCGAGTGCTGCAGCACCACCCCCATGAAGGTGAAGAGCGGGACCGCCAGATAGGAGTAGTTCAGCGACAGGTCGAAGAACCGGCTGTACAGGATATGAAAGGTCGTCACGGGGCCCAGCGCGAAGACCCCCACCAGAAAGGAGACGCTTCCGATGATGAACGCGATGGGGAAGCCCGTCATGACCAGGAAGAACACCCCTCCCAGCATCAGGAAGGTAATGAGTTCGGGGCTCATGTCAATCAATTTGCTCACCTCTCACCAGAAAGTATAGGTCTCTGACGAACTTCGCGATTCCCTGCAGAAAAAGCAGCAGAAGCCCCAGCGCCAGGATCGCCCGGTACGGAAAGGCCGGGGGATACCATATGCTGGTGAACATGACCTCCTTGATCTTCCAGGCCCGGACGCTCCAGGTGAAGGCGTAGTACAGCAGAACCCCGATGAGGGGGAAGAAAAACAGGAGGGACGATACAATGTTCAGGAGGGCCTGGTATCGCGGCGAGAGCAGGCTGTACAGAAGATCCACCCGGGTGTGGGCCTCGTACTTGTAGTCGTAGGAGGCCCCCAGCAGATACATGGCGCCCCCCAGCATGCAGATCATGTCGTAGCCCCACACGGTGGGGGCGTTGAAGAAGTGCCGGGCGATGGTATCGTAGGACCCGACGAGAACGAGGAGAAAAGCGGTCCACTTTCCATAAGTCCCCGATTTTTCACTGAGACAATCGATACAACGAAGAACCTTTTTCACGGCATTCACGGTTTTCCTCCCCGTTCCCGCGCTTTTCCGCGGATCAGTGCATCGCGGCGTAGGCCTTGCCGAACTCGTTCATGGAGTTCAGGATCTCGGCGAAGATGGGCGATTCCTTGGCGGCCTTTTCCTTGTAGAACTTCTCGGCGGCGGCCTGGACGGCGGCCTCCACCTCCTTCGGGAGCTTGTAGACTTCGCAGCCCGCTTCCCGGAACTTGTCCACCGCCTTGATGGACTCGGCCACCAGGTACTCGTGTTCCGCGATGGCCCACTTATCCAGGATGTTGGTCACCAGCACCTTCAGGTCTTCGGGCAGCTTGCTCCAGGCGTCCTTGTTGACATAGAACACCTGGGGGTCGCTGGGGGCCCGGACCGGGGACAGGACCACATACTTGGCCACTTCGTTGAAGTGCATGTTCCAGTTCGAAGCCAGGGTGGAGTACTCGAAGGCGTCGATGACGCCCCGCTTCATCGCTTCGTACAGCTCGCCTCCGGGGATGATGACCACCGAGGTCCCCAGAGTCTTCATGATCTCCCCTCCGTCCCCCATGCAGCGGGCCCGCAGCCCCTTCAGGTCCGACACCTTGGTGATCTTGACCTTGGAGTGGAAGAACACCTCTTCCGGTAGGGGGCTGATCCAGCCGGGGAAGGTCTGGACGTTGTAGCCCGCCATCATCTTGTTCATGAGGTCCGCGCCGCCGGCATAGTTGAACCAGGCCCGCAGAGCCTCTCCCGCCAGGGCGCCGGGCCGGGAGCTGATGAGTCCCGCCGCGGGCCACTTGTCCAGGCTGTACATCGGGCAGGTATAGGCCATCTGCAGGACGTTTTCATGCACCGCGTCCAGTTCCTTGTAGGCGGGAACGATGGAGCCGCCGACAAAGGGTTTCACCTCCAGCCGTCCACCCGACGCGGCGGTGATGTCCTTGCAGGCGTTGTCGTGGAAGATCTGCGAGGGGTCGCTGGCAGGCCCGTGCCCCGAGGATTTCCAGACGATTTTTTCGATCTTCGGCCCCTCGGCGGCTTTCTCCGTCGCCTTCCCGCCGCAACCGGCCAGGCCGCCGAACACCACTGCGGCGGCAATCACGATAACCAGGGTCTTTTTCATTTCCAGCCTCCCGAAAAACTATTCAGAAACCCCGCATACGCGGAGTCTCGGCAAACCCGTGTTCAGTCGATGACAATTTCCGTTCCCCCGGGATTGGGGAAACTCCCCTCCATCGTGGCGGCCACCAGATCCGCGGCCTTCCCTCCGGTGCAGTGGGAAACCCCCACCAGGCCGATCTCCCGGGACTTCAGGTAGGCCAGGGATGTCCGCAGGGAGGTTTCCGACGCTTCCACCAGATGGGTCCCCCCCAGAACGGCGTACAGGGGCCCGGGGAAGAGGGACTCCACCGCATCCAGCATGTTCTTCATCCCCGGGTGGGCGCAACCCAGGAGGACCACGGTGCCCCGGGAGCTTTCCACCGCCAGAAGGACCTCGTCGTCGAAGGGGTCCGGAACCAGGGCCCCGTCCCGGAGCAGTCTGAAGCGGGGATTGATGATCTCGTCGTCGTGGACCCGGGGGAAGCCCGTCACCGCGTGGATCCCCGGGAGGATCTCCTCCCGCCCCCCGGCGGCCACCCGGAGCTCCACCCCCCGGCGGCGGAGGAAATCCTCGTCGAAATCGTTCCCCAGAAAGGCCCGGGAGGGGCCCCGGACCGCGTACTTGGCCCGGAAAAAACCCGGCCCCACCACCAGCTGAAAGCTTTCCCGCCTCTCCGCCAGGGGGCGGACCCCGCCGGAATGGTCGTAATGGCCGTGACTGACCACCACATGCCGGAGATCCGACAGGTCGAGCCCCAGCCTGTCGGCGTTGTCCATGAAGGCCCCGGACTGTCCGGTGTCGAAGAGGAGTTTCCCGCCGTCCTTTTCCACATAGAACGACAGGCCGTGCTCCGCCTTCAGAGCCAGGTGCTCCCCCCGCTGGTTTTCCATCAGTGTGACGATCTTCACGGGCATGTCCTTACCTCCGGATGGATGCGCGGATATCCTCCAGCGCCCTGGTCAGATGTTCGGTCATCTCCCTCTCCGCCGCCGCCGGATCCCGCCGGGCGATGGCATCGACGATGCGCCGGTGTTCCTCCACCGTTTTCCGCGCCCGGCCGGGAACGTGCAGGCTGGAAATCCAGCCCTCCGGAAGAACCCGGGTCATTGTCTTCATGAGTATGGCCAGCGTGCGGTTCTTCGTCGATTTGGCTATCGCCGCGTGCAGCTGACTGTCCAGCCTGACGAGGTCCTCCGTTGCCTTCGAATCGACGCTTCGGCAGAAGGTTTCGCACAGATCCCGAAGAGCCTGGATGTCCCGGTCATCGGCGTTCTTCGCCGCGTAGGCCGCCGCCTTGGGATCGATGATGAGGCGGATTTCGAAATGCTCCAGGATTCCGTCCTCGTTGCGCCGGAGCCACTCCGAGAAGGCTTCCACCTCCTGCGGTGAGGCGCCGGCCACGAAAATGCCCTTGCCGTGGATGACCCGGACCCAGCCGGTGGCCTCCAGGATGCGGACCGCTTCCCGCACCGACGACCGGCTGACCCCGAGTAGTCCCGTGAGTTCGTGTTCGGAGTAAAACCGGTCCCCCGCCGCGAAGCCCTCCTCGATGATGAGGCCCTTCAGCGTCTCTGAGACCTTCTCCGACAGACGGACCGTCTTCTCCGGATGAATCGGCATGTCGACTCCCGCGCCCACAGCTTGTCTGATGTCCTAAGAGCGATGCCCCAGTGTACAGCCACTTTCCGCGGGCCGTCAAGAAGAAAAGCGGCTTTTTTCGCCCCATGGCGGGTCCCGGGACGCGTCCGGCTCGGCAGGATTCACCGCAGGCGGGAAGACCCCCGAATCGCCGATGCCGCCAGGGGCCGGGGCATTCCACAGGCCGCCGAAACCGTTCTTCCTCTCTTGGGGATGGCGAGTCATGGAGAGAAGCGGATCATCTGATCCCGGGGACCCTCCCCGGCTCCAGCATCCCCGGGGTCAGGAAGGCTTTCCCCTTCGCCGTTTCCGGACCAGCCCCGCGCCAGGAGTCGGCGGCGAAACCGATTTCCCGAAAGGAACAGGGAGGGAAGCCTCCCGTCCCGCCCCGAAGAAAGAAGGCCCCCGCCTCCTCCAGGCCCGGGTTGTGCCCGCAGAGGAAGACCCGATCCCAGCGGTCGTCCAGACCGCGGATGAAGGAAACCAGGTCTTCCCGGGGCGCCAGGTACAGGAGGTCCCGGAAGCGGACCTCCCCAAAGGGGAACCCCATGAGGGGCGCGATGATTTCCAGGGTTTCCCGGGTCCTGAAGGAGGGGCTGGAAAAGACCGCCTCGGGGCGGACTTCCCGCCCCGCCAGGGCCCGTCCCATGGCCGCGGCGTCTCCCATGCCCCGGGGGCTCAGGGAGCGCCGGAAATCCCCCGCCCCCGAATCATCCCGGCCTGCCATGGCGTGCCGCAGCAGGTAGAGCCGTTTCATTTTCCCGTCCCCGGGAAGGCCGCGGCGATCCTTTCCAGCCCCTGCCGGAGAAGCTCCCGGGGGCAGGCGATGTTCAGGCGGTAAAAGCCCTCTCCCCCGGGACCGAAGATCTCTCCCGGGCTGGGCCGCACCCGGGCGTCCCGCAGGGCCGTGTCCATCTCCCGGGCGCTCAGTCCCAGGCCCCGGAAATCGATCCAGACCACGTAGGTCCCCTCCAGGGGGTGGACCCGCAGATCCGGCAGCCGGCGCCGGCAGAAATCTTCGAGGAAGAGATAGTTATCCCAGATGTAGGACTTCACCTCCTCCAGCCATTCCTCCCCCTCCCGGTAGGCGGCTTCGGCGGCGGCGGCGCTGAACAGGTTGGGCATGTCCATGGCGCCCATCCGTTCGGCGGCCCGGCGGAAGGCGTCCCTTTTTTCCGGGTCCGGGATGACGGCGAAGGCGCTTCCGGCGCCGGGGATGTTGAAGCTCTTGCTGGGGGAGGAGCAGGTGACGCTGTTGGCCGCCAGGTCTTCCCCCAGGGCCGCCAGGGGGGTGAAGGTCTTCCCCGGCATGATGAGGTCCGAATGGATGTCGTCGCTGACGATGACCACCCCCCGGTCCCGGCAGAGGTTTCCCAGGGCGAGAAGCTCTTCGGGGTCCCAAACCCGGGCCACCGGGTTGTGGGGACTGCAGAGGATGAGAAGCCCCACGCCGCCGTCCAGCAGCGTCTCCAGCCCCTCCAGGTTCATCCGGTAGCGCATGCCGTCCCGGATGAGGGGGTTCGGCGTCAGGCGCCGCCCCAGCGCCTCCACCGCCCGGAAAAACGGTCCGTACACCGGTGGCTGGACGACCACCCCCTGCCCCTCCCGGGTGAAGGCTTCGACGGCGTAGTGCAGGCAGGGCACCACCCCCGGGGCCGGGACCACCCAGTCCCGTTCCACCCGCCAGCGGTTCCGCCGCAGATGCCATCGGATGAAAGCCTGGAAGAGGCCTTCCGGCGCGAAGGTGTAGCCGTAAATCGGATTGGCCGCCCGGGCAGACAGGGCGGAGGTGACCGCCGGGGGCGCGGGGAAATCCATGTCCGCGACCCACAGAGGGATGACGTCCCGTCCCTGGCCGGGGTCGTCCCATTTGTAGGAATGGGTGCCCCGCCTTTCGATGATGGTGTCGAAGTCGATCATGAGAGACAGTATAATCAAAAAGGCCGGGGGGGGAAGACCCCTGCCCCTCCCTCCCGGGGGGCTCGCGTGTCGGGGCGCGCATGCCGGGACTCGCGTGCCGGGGCGCGGCTCCCGCATCCCCGTCGCCGCTTCCCTCTTCGGGCCGGGATGTGTATCCTTGGGGCATGACGAGGGACACCCTGCGCCGCCGCTCCGCCATCACTGCGGAGGTCCGGGCCTTTTTCACCGAAGGGGGATACCTGGAGACCGAAACGCCCCTCCTGGCCCCCGGGCTCATCCCCGAGTCGGCCATCGAGGTCTTCCAGACCCGCTACCGGAATCCCTACCGACGAGGCCGGGATCTCTTTCTGATCCCCTCCCCGGAGCTCTGGATGAAGCGTCTCATCGCCGCGGGCTGGGGCGACATTTTTCAGATAAGCCGGGCCTTCCGGAACGCCGAGTCCCTGGGGGGGCTCCACAACCCGGAGTTCACCATCCTGGAATACTACACCCTGGGGGCGGACTATCTGGCCTCCATTGAGGTGACGGAGGAGCTCTTCCGGCGCCTCCTGTCCCGGGGCCACTCCACCCTCCCGGACCCGGCGCCCCTGTCCCCCCCCTTCCGGAGGATGACCATGGCCGAAGCCTTCCGGGAGTTCGCCGGCTTCGACCTCGCCCCCTGCGGGACCGGCGAGCTGACGGAGCAGGCCCGGAAACTGGGGATCCGCACCGGCGAGGCGGACGACTGGGAGACCGCCTTCAACCGGATCTTCGTGGACCGGGTGGAGCCCGCCCTCCCCCGGGACCGTCCCCTGGTTCTGCTGGACTACCCCCGGGAGGTGCGCTGCCTGGCCCGGGAGATCCCCGGGACCCCCTGGCGGGAAAGGTGGGAACTCTACCTGGGAGGCATCGAAACGGCCAACTGCTTCTCCGAGGAGACGGACCCGGAAAAGGTGGCCGCCTATTTCCGGGTGGAGGAAGAACTGAAGGCCCGTTCCCTGACGCCCCACCCGCCGGACCGCCGCTTCCTCTCCCTGTACCGGGACGGCTTTCCCTCCTGCTCCGGGGTGGCGGTGGGCTTCGACCGCCTGGTCATGGCCTTTCTGGGCATCCCCCGGATCCAGGGGGTGATTTTATTTCCCTTTTCCGATATACTCGAAGAATAAATCCTTCGCGAAAAGAGGTTTCAAACAGGCACGTATGATAAAAGCAGGCGCCATCGACAAGGGGATGTGTCTTCTCATGAAGAACGAACCCTTTCTGGTTACGGAGAGGGAGTTCGTGAACCCGGGAAAAGGCTCGGCCTTCGTACGGCTCAAACTCAAGAGCCTGACCTCCGGCCAGACCCTCCGGGAAACCATCAGAACCAACGACACCGTCCAGGAGGCGGATGTCTACGATCGTCATTCCCAGTTCATGTACTCCGACTCATCGGGCTACCATTTCATGGACAACGAGAGCTACGAGCAGTTCGTCGTCCCCCGGGAGGGCATGGAAGAGAAACAGTACTACCTGCAGGAGAACCACAGCTACTACATCACCACCTGGGAGGGGAACCCCATCGACATCAAGATCCCCTACAAGATCGTCCTCACCGTGGCGGAAGCTCACGAGGCCCTGAAGGGGGACACCGTCACCGGGGCCACCAAGCCGGTGAAGCTGGAAACGGGACTCACCATCCGGGTTCCCATCTTCATCAAGCAGGGTGAGAAGGTGATGATCAACACCGAGTCCAACGAGTATGTGGAGAGGGTCAACGACTGATCCCCGGGGAGACGGGGGCTCCGGTTCGATGAACGATCTTCTGCGCCGGGCGGCGGATCTCATAAAAAAGGCCGAGTGGCTCACCGCCTTCACCGGGGCGGGGATGTCCGTGGAAAGCGGCATTCCCCCTTTCCGGGGGGAGGGAGGAATCTGGGACAGCTACGATTCCCGGCTCCTGGAACTGTCCTACTTCACCGCAAACCCGGAAAAGTGCTGGCCCCTCATCAAGGAGATCTTTTACGACAGCTTCGCCCGGGCGGAGCCGAATCCGGGGCACCTGGCCCTGGCGGCCATGGAAGAGCGGGAGCTTCTGAAATCCCTGATCACCCAGAACATCGACGACCTCCATTATCGGGCGGGAAACCGCAGGGTGGTGGAATACCACGGCAACTCCCGGCTCCTCCAGTGCCTGTCCTGCCGCGGCGCCGTCGAAGCCGCCGGGGTCGATCTGTCCCGGCTGCCTCCCCTCTGTTCCCGCTGCGGCGGCGTGCTGAAGCCGGACTTCGTCTTCTTCGGCGAGGCCATCCCCTTCACGGCCATGTCGGAGGCCCGCTTCGCCGCGGGGAGGACGGACTGCATGATCCTCGTGGGCACCACCGGTGAGGTGTACCCCGCCGCCGCCCTTCCCGGCGTGGCGGCGGGAAACGGGGCCAGGATCATCGAGATCAACCCCTCCCCGTCGAGCTACACCTATTCCATCACGGACCTGCACATCCCCCTGCCGGCGGGGGAGGCCCTGCCGGGGATCCTGGAACTCCTGGGATAAGAAAACGGCCCCGGGGGGCCGTCCTTTTTTTCGGCTGCCTCTATGACTGACATGAGCCGGGCGGCCCTCCGGGGGGCCGACCTTTCATGAAAACCTTTCTCGCCCCGTCCATCCCTCAGATGTGCACCGGGCGCCCCTCCGCCAGCCGAGCCGCCTCCATGACCCCTTCGGACAGGGTGGGATGGGCGTGGATCATGTCCGCCACATCCTCCAGCAGCAGCTCGCTCCTTTTCGCCAGAAGAAGCTCGTGGATCAGTTCCGTGGCCTGGCTCCCGGCCACGTGGGCGGCCAGGATCTCCCGGGTTTCGGGGTGGAAGAGAATTTTAACGATACCCTCCACGCTCTCGGTGGCCACCGCCTTGCCCACCCCCCGGTAGGGGAAGACCGCCTTGGCGAAGACCAGCCCCCGGCGGACCGCCTCCTCCTCGGTGAGGCCGAAGCCTCCCACCTGGGGCTCGCAGTACACCGCCGACGGAACCTCGTCCGGGGGGACCCCTTTGGGCGGGTTCATCCCCGCCATCCGCTCCACGGCGATCTCGCCCTCCTTGGAGGCCAGGTGGGCCAGCTGGGCCGTGGGGATGAGGTCACCGATGGCGTAGACCCCGGAGACCGCCGTTTCGAACCAGTCCCCGGTCCTGACGAAGCCCCTTTCCAGGCCCACGCCGATCTTCTCCAGGCCCAGGTCCTCGGTGTTGGGCGCCCGACCCACCGCCACCAGAACCTTGTCGGCCTCCAGGGTCTGTTCGCTCCCGTCCTTCGCCGCCAGCTTTACCTCCAGGCCCGAAGATGTCTTTTTCAGGCCCGCCGCCTTCGTTGCGGTGAGGAGCCTGATCCCCCGGCGGGAGAACTCCTTCACCACCACCGCCACCGTCTCGGCGTCCTCCAGCGGCAGGACCCGGTCCAGCATCTCCACCACCGTGACCTCCACGCCGAAGCTGTTCATGATGTGGGCGAACTCCATGCCGATGGCCCCGGCGCCGAGGATGACAAAGCGTTTCGGGAGCTCTTCCATCATCAGGGCCCCGGTGGAGGACAGGACTGTTTTTTCATCGATGTCGAAGCCCGGGATGGACCGGGGACGGGACCCGGTGGCCAGAAGAACATTCCGGGTGGTCAGGGTCTTCCCGTCCACCACCACTTCCCGGGCCGACGCGAGGCGGGCGGTCCCGGCGATATACTCCACCCCGTTTTTTTTCAGCAGGAACTGGACCCCCTTGGAGAGCCTCTCCGCGGCGGCCCGGGACTTTTTGAAGACCCGGCGGTAATCGAAGCCGGACCGGTCCACCCTGACCCCCAGGTCCTCCAGGGCGGCGGCGGACCGGAAGATGTCCGCCTGGTGGATCAGAGCCTTGGAGGGGATGCATCCCACGTTCAGGCATACCCCGCCGGGCCTGTCCTTTTCCACCACAGCCGTTTTGAGGCCCAGCTGCCGGGCCCGGATGGCCGCCACATAGCCGCCGGGACCCGCCCCGACGACGACGAGATCGTAATCATGATCGAACATGGCGAGCCTCCCCCTAGACCAGGGCCCGCAGGGGCTCCTGGAGCATCAGCTTCAGATCCCGCAGAAAGGCGGCGCCCACGGCGCCGTCGATGGTCCTGTGGTCGCAGGTCAGGGTCATCCGCATGATCCGGCGGACCTTCAGTTCGTCATCCTCCCCCAGGACCGGTTCCCGGCGGGTCTCCCCCAGGGCGAGGATGGCGGAGCCCGGAGGGTTGATGATGGCGGTGAACTCTTCGATGCCGTAATTCCCCAGGTTGCTGATGGAGAAGGTGGCCCCGGAGTATTCCTCCGGCTTCAGGCCCCCCCTCCGGGCCCTGTCGATGAGAACCGCCAGCTCCGCGTCGATCCGGGACACCGTCTTGCCGCCGCAGTCCCGCACCACCGGGGTGATGAGGCCGTCGGGCAGAGCCACCGCGAGGCCGATGTCCACCGTCCCGTGGATCTGGATGGTCTTCTCCTTCCAGGTGGAGTTTATCCGGGGGTGCCGCTTGATGGCTTCCGCGGCGAGCTTCATGAAGAAGGCGTTCAGGGAGAGCTTCTCTCCGGCTGAGGCGTTGACGGCCGCCCGAGCGTCCATCAGGGAATCCATCTCCACCTGGGCCCGGAGGAAGAAGTGGGGCGCCGCCGCGGACTCCCCCAGTCTCCGGGCGATGGCGGCCCGCATCCCGGTGACGGGGATCTCCTGGCTCTGCAGACCGGGGACGGCGGGGGCCCGGGCCTCCGCAGCGGGGACCTCCGGGGCGGCGGCGCCTGCCGGAGCATGGTACCCCGGAGCGGGGCGGCCGGTGAAGCCTTCCACATCCCTCCGGACCACCCTCCCCTCGGGGCCCGTCCCGGGAATGCTCCGGATGTCCAGGCCCCGGTCCCGGGCCAGTTTCCGGGCCAGGGGGGATGAGCGGGGGTAGGAGCCGTAGCCCAGGGGGCCTTCCCAGGCTGTGGCCGCCGCCGGCGGCGGGGGAGCGGCCCTTTCGGGGGCGGCGGGGCCCGCTGGAGCGGCGGGGGGGGCGGAAGAGACCGCCGCGGTCCCGACGGTGGGCCCCGCCGGCGGGGCCGCCCGGTCCGGAGTGGGCGGCGTCGCCGCCGCCGCCGGGGCCGCCGCCGCGGCGGCCTCCTTCAGCAGGGCGTCGATGTTCTCCCCGGGTTTTCCCACCACGGCGATGAGTTCGCCGATCTTGGCGGAGCCCCCCGCCTCCAGCAGGATCTTCAGCACCGTGCCGTTCACGGGGGACTCGTACTCCATGACGGCCTTGTCGGTCTCCACCTCGCAGAGCAGGGCGCCGTTCTTTACCTCGTCCCCCTCCTTCACCTTCCACGCGGAAATGGTGCCCTCCTCCATCGTGGGGGACAGGGCGATCATCAGTATTTTTTCGGCCATTGCCTAATCCTCCCGGTACAGGACTTTTTTCACCGCCGCCACCACTTTGGCCGCCGAGGGCTGTGCGGCCAGTTCCAGCCGATGGTTGTACGGCATGGGGACATCCTCGGAGGCCACCAGCTCCACCGGGGCGTCCAGCATGTCGAAGCAGTTTCTCGATATGAGCCAGGCCACATGGGAACCCACGCTGGCCACGGGCCAGGACTCGTCCACCACCACCGCCCGGTTGGTCTTCCGCACCGAGGCGTAGACGGTTTCCTCGTCCAGCGGCCGGAGGCTCCGGAGGTCGACGATCTCCGCCTCGATCCCCAGGCCCGCCAGGGTTTCCGCCGCCTCCTGCACCACTTTAAGAGGCTTGGAGTAGGTGATGATGCTCACGTCCTTCCCTTCCCGTTTGACATCCGCCTTCCCGATGGGCACCAGATACTCCTCCTCCGGGACCTCCCCCTTCCAGGCGTACATCAGTTCCCCCTCCAGAACGACCACGGGGTTGTTGTCCCGGATGGCGCTCTTTAAAAGGCCCTTGGCGTCGTAGGGAGTCGCCGGGGCCACCACCTTGAGGCCCGGAATGTGGGCGTAATAGCTCTGCAGGGCCTGGGAATGCTGGGCCGCCAGGTACTCCGCCGGACCGTTGGGGCCCCGGAACACGATGGGCATGGTGAACTGCCCGCCGGACATGTAGCGCATCTTGGCGGCGTTGTTGACCACCTGATCCAGCGCCAGGAGCGCAAAGTTGTGGGTCATCCACTCCACCACCGGCCGCAGGCCTGCCATAGCGGCTCCGACTCCCAGGCCGGTGAAGCCCAGTTCGGTGATGGGGGTGTCCAGGACCCGTCTGGGGCCGAACTTGTCCAGAAGCCCCTTGCTGACCTTGTAGGCCCCGTCGTACTCGCCCACCTCCTCTCCCATGAGGAATACCTTGTCGTCCCGGGTCATTTCTTCGTCCAGGGCCGCGTTCAGCGCCTCCCGGTATGTGATAATCGGCATGCTGTCCCTCCTAATCCGCCAGAACGTCTTCGTACAGGGTGTGAATGGCCGGCTCCTCGCTGGTTTCAGCGAAATCCGCGGCCTCGTCCACCTGGGCTTTCACCCGGGCCTCAAGATCGTGGAACTCCTTCTCCGTCAGCTGCCCGCCCTTCTCCATCCGGTCCTGCAGGATCAGTATGGGGTCCTGCTTCTTGTACTCCTCGATCTCGTCCTTGGTGCGGTACTTCTGGGGGTCGCTCATGGAATGCCCCTTGTACCGGTAGGTCTTGGCTTCCAGGAAGGTGGGAAGCCCCGACTTGCGGGCGTCTTCCGCGGCCCGGGAAATCTCTTCGTAGACCGCCAGAACGTCCATGCCGTCCACCTGACGGCCGGGGATGCCGTAGGCGTTCCCCATGAGGCTGAAGTCGTCCACCGCCGAAACGCGCCGGAAATTGGTGCCCATGCCCCACTGGTTGTTCTCGCAGACATAGATCACCGGCAGGTTCCAGATCTTCGCCAGGTTCAGGCTCTCATGGAAGGCCCCCTGATGGATGGCTCCGTCG
>Ga0302245_1000625_pt1 | contig 27889 bp, 16 predicted proteins | sample AAG_UR_Thr_MG_FD_193512 | JGI IMG/M metagenome (GOLD analysis project Ga0302245, IMG submission 193512) | Enriched activated sludge microbial communities from anaerobic digester in WTTP, New Holstein, Wisconsin, United States - AAG_UR_Thr | ecosystem: Engineered > Bioreactor > Anaerobic >... | reverse complement strand
ATTCGTTAATTATCACTCTTATCTACTTAAGGACACAACCGCGTTCAATGATAAGCTAGTTGACTACCTTATCTGGTTCAATACCGAAAGGCCTCACAAATCTTTAAATCTTCGTTCGCCCATCCAATTCTTAACCCAAGAATACTCCAAGGAGTGCCATATGTGGTGGACGCGTACAATCTTTTGACAGATTTCAAAATCTTTGCTATTTTTAGCTTCATAAACTCTTTGATTATGACAACAAAAAGAACATTTCAGCCCAACACTCGTAAACGCGCCAAGAAACACGGATTTCGTTCACGTATGGCCACAAAAAGCGGTCGCAAAATTTTAGCTTCACGTCGCGCCAAAGGTCGCGCGCGCATTGCGGTTGCTAAACAGGGCTAAAACAGGCAACAGCCTGTTTTTTGATGTAAACAACAAAAGCGATTCAATTATTGCGCGTTTAATATGAAGTTCATATAATTTAGATTTTTAGTTAAGTGAGCTATACTATATTTATGTTATCCCGCAATAACCGCCTCAAGAAAACCAAAGATTTCGCGCTTATGGCCACCAAGGGGCGATCAATTTATGGGATTTATTCAACGCTTCGTGTCCGCGCCGTTCATCCGTCCAAAGAGCATTCCAAACCCCTTGAAGAAGAGCCTAAAATAGGATTTATTATTTCTACTAAAACCTTCAAACGAGCTGTAAAACGTAATCGCGCCAAACGTAGATTTCGTGCTGCCGTTAAAGAGCTTATTCCTCAATTTCTCAAAGGTTATCAATACATTTTTATTCTTAAAGCTCAAACCTTGGATGCTCCGTATCAGTCCATGCGCAATGATGTCGGCCATATGTTAACCAAGATCGAAAAAACAATGTCGCGTCCCTTAAAACTTTCGCCACGAGCCAAAAAAGAATTAGGCAAGGGTAAAATTACTCACGGCGCGCGGTTTATTAAACCAAGACAAAAAAGTGTTTAAATCCTTGTGTCACGATTAATAAGATTTTAAACGATCATCATTTTAATTTATTATTTCATCATTTGTTTAAATGAATAAGCCTCCTCCCGGAATCATTAATTGGTTCATCTGGATACCGCGCAGAATCGTTCGTGGACTAATTGTTATTTATCAAAAAACAATCTCGCTGGATCACGGTCCTTTGGCACGTTTCGTCCCATATCCCACATGCAAATATCATCCAACTTGTTCGGAGTACGGCTATCAAGCCATTTCTCGATTCGGTGTAATTCGTGGAATCCCCATGACAATTTTGCGTATCCTACGTTGTAATCCTTGGGCCGAAGGAGGAGAGGATCCTGTGCCTGATAAAATATAAATTTAAAATAATAAACTTCAAATAATAAAAAGACCCCAATTTTATTGAGGCCTTATTTGTTATTAAGAGGCTTTTCGTTCCTCAGCATCTTCCACAACCGACTCGGTATAGGGTGGTAAGTTTTCATTCTCCGCGCTTTGTATCGTTCCTCGCGTTCGAATTTCCCATTCCGGAATTGCTTTAACTTCAAAACCAGGAGGATTTGCCACCGGATTCAAATTTTTTTCATGAACAGCATTTACTGGCAGTGTATCAGATGAAAGCGGAACAGTTCCTCTTGCCACAAGTTGATCGGGGTTTTTTGTAATTATGCCCGATTCCGCAAAGGTTTCTTCTTCGGAACTTGAGCGCAGGGTATCTAGTTCAATATTTTTCAAAGTATCCGGTTCAATGTTTTTAATCGTATCAGCAAGCGGAACAGTTCCTCTTGCCACAAGTTGATCGGGGTTTTTTGTAATTATGCCCGATTCCGCAAAGGTTTCTTCTTCGGAACTTGAGCGCAGGGTATCTAGTTCAATATTTTTCAAAGTATCCGGTTCAATGTTTTTAATCGTATCAGCAAAAGGTAAATCCAGTTCTTCAGAATTAAAATTTTCATCAAATTTCAAATTCGGATTATTTTCTAAATTATTAATCATATTAATAATCATATCACAATATTTCGCACATCAACAGGCAAATCCACAAGCTTTATCTTCGTAGATTGACCTTTAATAATATCCACTTCGCTTTGTGAACAATCGCAGAGCTCGGCTAAAAAACGGATTAACTCTTTATTCGCCCTTCCTTCAATCGCCGGCGCTGAAATTCGAATTTTTAAAGCCTTACCTTCCCAGCCGACAATCTCGGTTTTTTTTGCATTAGGGATTATTTTTACGGTTATATTCATACTCTACGAACAATACATCATTCGTAAATAAAAAGAAAAATTTACACAATCATTTTTTATTTTAACTTGATTGATAGAGATATTACAGAATATATGCGCATGAAATACAATTATAAAACGACTGTTTCCAGTCGTTTTATATTTTAGTTACGCAATAAATCGGTTGCTTGATTATTTTTGTCCCATTTTTTCAAAAGCTCTCAAAACTTCTAAAGGCAACGCAAATATTACCGTATTCGATTGATCCGAAGAAATATCATTTAGAGTTGAGAGAGTGCGCAGATGCAAAGCTCCTGATGAAGATGCCAATATGCCAGCCGCTTTTTGTAAATTATCCGCGGCCGCAAGTTCTCCTTCGGACTTGATGATAACCGCTCGTTTCTCGCGTTCTGCCTCGGCTTGTTTGGCAATGGTGCGCACCATATCATCAGGCAAACTAATATCTTTCAATTCCACACTGCCAACCTCAACTCCCCAAGAGGCCGTATGTTGAGCTATGATGTTTTTAATTCGCAAAGCAGTTTCTTCTCGGCTCGAAAGCAATTCATCCAAAGTCAGCTCTCCACAAACATTGCGCATTGTGGTTTGCGCCAATTGACTTACCGCATGCATAACATGCTCAACTTCCAAAAATGCTCGCGCCGGATCCGCGATACGATAATAAATCACCGCATTGATTTTACACGAGATATTATCGCGAGTAATGGTTTCTTGATAAGGGACATCGGTGGCTTTTACGCGGATATCCATTTTTATCATGGATTCGATTACGGGAAGAATTATTCTCCAACCCGGCTCCACAACGCCCACAAATTTGCCTAAACGTAGCTTGATACCACGTTCATATTGATTTACTTGCTTAATGGACACAAGTAATAGCACAAGTAACAAAAAAATCAAAAAAATAATCATAAGAAAAAAAGAAAAATATTAATTCGCGCACACGCTATCTCAAATGTATCAGAACCATGCATTGAGTCAATAACCCAACAAAAAAGCGCAAATTAACACTATTTGTTAACTTTCCTTAAAGTCTTGAAAAAATATCAAAGATATGATAAATATAAATTCGCCAGTAAGCTCACGAACATTAATAATTTTACCAAAACAAGGAGAATCAACGTTCCTTAAGCAGGCCGTCCCAAAAAATCAAATTGTTAAAAGGAGTTCCCAATGATTGTTACATGGCAAAACATCAATGATATCAGAATCACAATCCGAGATTGTCGTATATGCAACACTTGGGGTCGTATCGCTCCGGTTTTAAACAAACTTTATGAAGCTTGTGAAAAGTACAATAGAGATTCGCATAATGTTTTTATGTCCATCGAACAGGATGAAAACGCAAGCCATGAAATCAATTCCGCAAAATTTCATGAACAGATTGCCAATGCTCAACGTTTGATCAACAAGCTTCGTGGTATGGGAGTCCATTTTGTTGATTTACATTCATTCGATTTATTTAGCAGAGCATTCTGCCAAGCAATGACAATAGAGTTTGGCGAATAAAAAATAAAAATCATTCCCCGGATCTACAGTTTTAACTTCACAGCGCAATCGCGCTGTTTTTAATAAAAAATTTTATCAATAATTGATAAAAAATAACAATAATCGTTTCTTGTTAACGCATCACACTCTTGATAGCTTTTATTGTAAATTTACCACTAGCCTTTCATTTATTTACGTGTCTTGATTTTTTCATAATTCTAAGCTATCCTTGCAACGGAAAAGATAAAATAACGGTTGATAAATTACATCCGTGCCCTTAGCTCAGCTGGATAGAGCAACAGCCTTCTAAGCTGTAGGTCGTTGGTTCGAATCCAACAGGGCACGCCACTAAAAACTTCCTTTTGGGAAGTTTTTAAAATAAGCAATAAAAGAAAATCTATCACGCTATGCTGTCGTTTTTTTAGCTATCTTATTTTTATGCCACGCATTTTCACTTTTTATTATTTGAAGGATTGCCACGTTTCACTCCATGAAATGCTTGGTGCACTTCCTTTAATTGTTTATTTGTTACATGAGTATAAATCTGCGTCGTGGTAATTGAAGAATGCCCTAACATTACTTGCACGCTTCTAAGATCCGCGCCATTCATCAGCAAGTCTGTTGCAAAACTATGTCTTAAGCTATGAGGCGAAATATCCTTTGATATTCCTGTGGCCAAAGCATAGCGTTTTACCATTCTCTCTATTGAGCGGGGAGTTATCGGGCCAGCGTTCTCCTTACTTTCCACATTAGAAGCCCTATCATGCCTCACAAACATAAACGGCGATTCATCTTTGCGTAGTTCCAAATATTTTTTCAACCAATTTCTTGCAGATTGCGATAAAAAAACCACACGAGTTTTGTCGCCTTTGCCTCTAACCGTAAATTCATCTTTATTTAAATTGATTTGATCTCTCTGTAAATTGGCCAATTCTGAAACACGCATTCCGGTCGAAAAAAATAATTCTAAAATCGCCCTATCGCGCGCTTGCAGAATATCAGATTGGATCGTTCTGGTTGGCGCTTCTATCAATCTCTCAATGTCTTCCGTGTCCAAAAAGACCGGCTCCCTAGAGCCTTGTTTGGCCAATTCAATTTTCTCTGGCGCCAATGTCTTAATATTTTTTTTGGCCAAATATTTCAAAAAAGATCTAAGAGCGATTAAATGATAATTTTGTGTGCTTTTCTTTAAATTGCCTCGCGTTTTATCTTCTAAACGATTTAACCACAAACGAAAATTGGTTACCATGTCATCCGTTACATCCTCTGAATTCGGATCTCCAGCCCATTCAATAAAACGAGTTAAATAAAAGTCATAATTTGCAATTGTCATGGATGCTCGACCTTTTTCAACTTCCATATAAGTCAAAAAATTTCGTAAATGCCCCGATAACTTCATAGGATTTTATTATAGCTAATTAACCAGTAATAACCAAGAAGCAATAAAAACTTGCTTTCATTTAGATAATATCAATTTCTAATAGTACAACATTAGTATAGCGCAGTGTAAGTCAAAAATTCAGAAGGAACACAAAAATAGGTGGACGCGTACAAACGATTGACATAAAAACCTGAATTTGTTAATCTTTTGCTTATTGATAAAACCTACGCTTTTTGGGCTTTGGCTCAAAAACGCGCGAACATGGCCACTTTGACCTGCGCTCGATTGCAAACGATCGCGAGCACGTCACAGTCGCTAAAAAGCTATGCTAGATCCTAAACGCAAGCAAAATATTATTAATAAATACAAGGTACACGCCACGGACACGGGTTCCCCCCAAGTTCAAATCGCTATCCTTACCGAAGAGGTTAAAGAGCTAACCGGCCATCTCCGCACTCACAAAAAAGATTTTTCCTCGCGTCGCGGTTTAATCAAAAAAGTTGGCGAACGTCGTCGCCTCATGAAGTATCTCAAACGCGAAGATCCCAAATCTTACGATGAACTCATGAGCAAACTCAAAGTTTAAAATCACACAAACGCGAGCAATCGCGTTTTTTGTTCCATTGCCAGCAATCTCCGCTCCTTGTAAACTGGCAATTGATAAAAATTGCTCATTTTATTATTTGGTCAAAATAGCTCTTCTTAAAAAGATAAAATTATAGCAATAAGTTTTCCACCCTTCTTCAAATCTTCCTCTTTTATTTAAGAACGAGCCTCAAGACGCATACCATTTTTACTTCAAGCTTTTTTATAATCCTTTATCATGCATTGCGCGAATCGCGCTTTAGTTTATTTTTTATGATCAAACGTCCTTCTCAACGCGTTGCCGTATTAATCGACACGCAAAACATGTATCATTCAGCCAAGCATCTTTATGATGCTAAACTTAATTTTCCGGCTGTTGTTAATGCCGCGGTTCAGGATCGCCAGCTAATCCGTGCTATTGCTTATGTTGCCAAATCTCGCGCTGGCGATGAAATGGCTTTTTTTGAAGCTCTGGTCGAAGGCGGGATCGAGCTTCGTGTTAAAGATGTTATTGAGTTTTCAAGCGGTATCAAAAAAGCCGATTGGGATGTGGGTATGACCATCGACGCGGTTAAGCTGGCTGAAAAAGTTGATGTCTTAATACTCATGACAGGGGATGGAGATTTTGTTCCTTGCGTCGAATATCTCCAAGCTCGCGGAGTTATTGTTGAAGTTGTGGCTTTTGCTAAATCCTCAAGTAGCGAACTTAAGGGTGCTTGTGATATGTTCTTTGATATTGCCGAAGATGCTTCGCAATTTCTTCTTCAAGCTCCTGCTCGAAAATCTCCAACTCGTGCCATTCGAAAAACAGGGAAATGAAACCTGTTTTTTGATATTAATTCTCGCATAAACCTTCTCTTTAAAAAGAGATTACAAAATATAAAGCGTGGAAATTCAATTCAAATAGATCAGTATCATTTTTTGCCTTCATCCTTTATCTGATGCAAAGTTGTCTTCTTAGAAATAGAAAAGATTAAAGCTGATTCGTTAAGATTCATAAACAACTATCAGCCATTCCTTAATTTGTGCTATAATAAATGCAGTTATGCTTCGAGCTTATCTTGGAATTTTTTTACTGATTGTCTTTTCCATTACCAATGGTGTTAGCGCGTCAATGACCAGCGCAAACTTCCAGATAAATTTTGATTCCATTAACTCCGGTGGAACGGATTTTAGCTCTTCCTCCAATTATCAAATCAACGACACTTTGGGAGAGCAAGGAACAGGTTATTCCAATAGCGATAATTATTTGCTTCATGCCGGCTATCGTCAATCCGACGAAGAAATAGAACCTCCCACTTTGGAATTCATTTTAGGCGCTCAAGAAAATCAAACCCAAACCGCTTACACGGCACTCTCGCTTATAGGTAATACCGTCACTGTTACGGATACAACTTATTTTGTAACCGGTACTCGCATTGCTGTTATTGAAGACGCGGGCGGTCTTGATCTTAAAGTCATTGTTGGCAAGGTTATTGATGTTACAGGCCTTGTTCTCACCGTTGATAAATGGGATGGCATGACCGCTGAAATCAGCGTAACTCCAGCCGGTGGAAATGATTTTGTTTACCGCACCGAGGGGCATCTTATTTCTTTGGGCATTCTGGATTCTTTCGGATCCGCTTCCGTGGTACAAACCGAAGTCAGTACCAATGCTACCAATGGTTATACATTACAAATCCAATCCGACGGTCATCTCAAATCTTCACCCATAGCTCACATAAACGATGTGGCGGATGGCATGGTTACAGCCGGCGAAAACGAATACGGCGGTCGAGCTTATGGCCAATCAGCAACCAGCACTGGCAGTGACTTTCCCATAACCACAATGCTCCGAGACATTCAAAAAAGCACAACCACAGCTTCTGTCGAGAGAGTTAGCATGATCTATAAAGCCAGCATTGATGCCACGGTCCCAGCAGGCAATTACCAGCAAACCGTCAGCTATTTATTAACACCCAACTTTTAACAATTGTTCATAATTGGTGTACAATACAAATTAAGCAAAACTTAACCGCGCGTTTGGCATTGTATTAAGGCTTAAAGAGGCGTCTCAAGGTTCGATGTTTATCCGGATGACAGGACTGGATAACCATGGTTCCTTGAAAGGTCGAAGTATCCAAGTATCATAGTGATACTAGGAACAGCTAATTTTATTTCGAAGCGTATATCGATGTGTTTTTCACCATGAGGGGGAAAAGCATTGATATATGATTTTGCTCTGCTCATGGCTTGCAAAGTCTTCGATAATTTAAATGAACATTTAAGTTCATCAAAAAAAATCAATTATAAAAATTGTTATGAACAAATATTATTTAAAATTAACTTCTTTTGTCGCTCTCTTTGCCATGTGCGTGGCAATATTGCCCGCCCAAGCTGATGGGGTTACTCTTGATCGTGGAACTGGTGAAATAGGTCCAGCTAATGTTGGTAGTGATGGATTTGCAACAACCACGGTATCTTGGACAACTACAAACGATTATCCGGCAAATACTCAAATTCATATAACTATTGATTGGAGCGACACGGGTATCGGTTCTTCAACAAATCTTGGAGCTTGTTCAGATACAACTGCTTTTGGAGTAAATGGTTCCTACTCGGGTGCGACACCAAGTCAAATAGTCTTCACTCTAGATAGTGCAGTTGCTTCAAGTACTTATGGAGGCGTTTGTGTTCGTGTACCTGTTGCAATGGCCGGAGGTGGATTATACACAGGTAATTTTTCATTTTCTATTTTAACAAGCAATGCCCATGCTGATTATGGTATGGTTGAATTCTATGTAAATGGCGGTAATGATGTATTGGTTGACGCTTCGGTGCAACCAACTTTAGAATTTGCCATTGTGGATTCAGCGAACTTAGCGCTTGAAAAACATGATTGTCATCTCGGCACTCTTAGCCCAACTGCTGTTAATACATGCGATTATCGCCTTAAGGTTTCCACAAATTCTGATAAAGGATTTTCGGTAACAATTGAAAGCGATAAAAAGCTTTCCACGGCTTCATATGCAACGCTTACAAGCATAGCAGAAGATTCCACTGTCACGGCCGGTACAGAAGGTTACGGCATTGCAGTGACAGGAGCCACGATTGGTGGTAATAATGGCAGTGGTAGTTATACATTACCAATTGAAGAGAGAGGCGATTTCGATGATGATGATACACCCATTCCAGAATCCGATACAGTTATTTTATCTTTTGATAATTCATTTATCGGATCTTCAACGCAATCAACAACATTAATAACGCATAGAGCTTCCATGGATGCGGGCACTGTCGTGGGTTATTATCAACATACAGTAACCTATAGAGTCAGCACAGATTTCTAATCAAATTTGGGTTTAATTCACCACTCCTCATACATGTAGGGGGGTGGAATAATAAAACTCAACATCACTCTTTCTAAATAAGTGCATTTGGTTTACAATGTGCTTGTTTATAATTTATAAATGTTAACTATGAAGCAAATCAAATATTTATTTTGGTCTTTATTCATCTTAATTTGCGCTTTTGGCCTGTTTGGCAATGCAACAAACGCTTTTGCTGTGGTTGTTTCTCCCGTAATAATAGAACATGAACTATCTCCGGGCATGAGCGCGTCCGGAAAAATAAGGGTTTCAAATACAACAGACGAAGATGCTAAATATTATATTGGTGCGCAACGTTTTTTACCGGTTGGCGAAGAGGGCAGGCAAGAATACATAGAAAATAAAGATGATGTGATGAGTTTTTATAGATGGTTTTCATTTGATCAAGGCGTGGTAATCATTCCTCCAAAAAGCACTATAGAAGTTTCATATACTATTAGCGCTCCCTTAGACGCGGAGCCCGGAGGTCATTATGGAGCCGTATTTTTATCCCTTGATCCTCCGGATTTGGAAAAAGAAACATCAGGTTCTAAAATTTCTCCAAAAACAGGCGTTTTATTTTTAGTTAAAATCTCTGGCGATGTTATTGAGCAAGCAAATATTGAATCATTTACAGTAAATGAAAAAGTAATAAGCCATCTGCCCACCTTTTTTAATCTCCGTATTCACAACACAGGCAATATTCATTTTCGTCCCAAGGGCACCATTGAAGTTCGTAATATGTGGGGCAGTGTGGTGGCGCGCGTGCCAGCCAATCCTCGTAATTCAGCAGTGCTCCCCAACAGTATTCGTCGTATAAATACTTGGTGGACAAAGAGTGAAACATTGGCTTCAGGTGAAGGGTTTGTTGCTGGCTTGGCTAACGAATGGCGTAATTTTGGCCTTGGGCGCTATGTTGCCAAAGTTGATGTTAGATACGGATCAGGCAACATCGCGCTTCCCGCTCAAGAGGTTTCATTTTGGATCGTTCCTTGGCGCATGGGTTTAATCTTATTTATTGGATTAATTATCCTTTTCTTTGCCATGAAAGCTTATAACAAGGCCATTATTGCCAAAGCAATTAAAAACACAAGTAAGAAAAAATAATTATCTTGCAATTAAGCAAAATCTCCGTCCACAAGACGGGGGTTTTTATTCTAGATAGGATGTTCGAAATAGAGTATAATATTTAATGTAAGTTTATCGCAAACAAAATGAGTTTTTGTCCAAAAAAAATTATGCGTAAGTTTCAAGCCATTGTTTTAATAACGGTGATGGTTTTTAGCATTTTTGCTAAATCATCCTTTAGCGCCGGATTGGTTAATTTAGCTTTCAGTCTATCCAATCACACTATTAATGCCCCGGCCGATCATTCATACAAGTTCCGTACCCCAACCGGTGTTGATTCGCCAACCGATACCATTACAATGGATCTCTCATCATGGGGAACGGGCGCTGTTAATTTTAACGATATTGATCTTTTGCACGGGCCTGTTACCGGCTTGGAAACTGATAATACTTTAGCCGCCGTTCCGGGCATTAACACATGGGGGGCTTCATTTTCCGGCGGAACCCTCACTCTTACGCCTCCAACAAATGCTACTCCGGGCACTATTAATCCCAACGATTATATCACTATTTACATTGGTACCAATGCAACCGGTGGAGTCAATCAACTTATTAACCCTGCCGTGGCCGGCAGTTATTTTGTCACCATCGCCGGTGGTTTTGGAGATATTGGATATGTGGCTCAAGCCATCATGACAAGTAATAATGTTAATGTTGATGCTTCGGTAGCCCCATATCTGCAAATCACCAATATTAATCCCAGTTCGGTTGTTGCCGGATCCGGAGCCTTCAATATGACGATAACCGGCACGGGTTTTGCCTCCAGCTCCATTGCCCGCATTAGTGGCGACGATCGCCCTACTATCTTTGTTAGCTCCACTCAATTAATCGCCAGCATTTTAGCTTCTGATGTTTTAACCGCAGGAACTAAACAAATCACTGTCCATAATCCAATTCCAAGCGCTACTTCCAATCAGCTTCCATTAACCATCACATCACCATCCACTCCTGGTGGTGGATCCGTGGACACAACCCCTCCCATTATTCTTAACCCACAGGCCATTAATATTACTCAAACAAGCGCTCGCATCATTTGGGATACTGACGAACCAGCCACCTCAATTGTGCAATACGGCATCACTAATTCTTACGGTCAAACTGTTTCCAACGGCTCTTTAGTATTATCCCACGGCATTGATTTAACCGGCTTAACACCCAATACTCTCTATCATTTTCGTGTTACCTCGGCTGACCAATATAATAATTCCGCAACTTCCGCTGATTATACTTTTACAACCTTGCCTTGGCCTCCGCTTGAAATCTACAATGTAACAAGCACCAACATCACTGATACATCAGCCATAATTATTTGGGATACCAATCGCGCTTCCAATTCTCGTGTTGAATACGGAACCACCATGAGCTTGGGAGGATTTACCAATAGAGCTAGTTATGTTGCTAATCACGCAGTTTCGCTCACATCTCTTACTGCTAATACTTTATATTATTATCGTGTTATTTCTTATGATATAAATGGTATTGGCGCCACATCAACCATCTACACTTTTCGTACCACCTCTGATCAAACACCCCCCACTAACATCAATCTCATCGCCACTCCAGGCGATACCATTGTAAATCTTGCTTGGACTCATCCTCCGGAGCCTGATTTTGCGGGCGTACGTCTTATTCGCAAGCTAGGTGGCTTTCCCACGGGTCCTTATGATGGAACTTTGGTTTACGATGGTCTTGACCTCACAACCATCGATACGGGTTTGGTTAATGGCGTTACTTATTACTATGGGGCGTATGCTTATGATTTTAATGGTAATTTTGCTTCCGGCGCTTTAGATGATGCCATGCCTTTTGGAGTTCTTCCGCCCACGCCAACCTCCACAACCACAACTCCTCCACTTCCGCCGACCCCCACTACAACTCCCCCTACTCCGCCAACCACAACACCACCTCTTCCACCTGCTTCAACCACAACCCCGCCAACTTCATCAACCACCACTCCGCCTATTCCGTCAACTTCAATTCAGATTAATCCCGTCTATTACGGAGCTAACGGCACATTGTTACTTGAGCCCGATTCTTCAGGCGCTTATGGTGTTTTAGCTAATGAAACCATTTTTGTCAGAGTTCCCATAGCTGTTTTAGGTGAGCAGGCTGATGGCGCCTTTATGATTGTTAATGGTCAAAATTATTCTTTGGCTTTATCAGCCAATGGCACTGAGTTTACTGGTACTTTTTCAGCTCCAGAAACAGGATCATTTTTTTCTAATGTTAGTATAACTTTTGTTAGTGGAGCCATTGCTCAAGCCGAGGATGTTTTTCAAATTCAAAATCCCGGCGAAGTAGTTGTCGCTGAAATAATATCTGGCATCACTCCGGTTCCTGGCGCCACGGTCACGCTTTACCAAATAGTGAACGATCAATCTGTTCTTTGGAATAGTACTCCTTATAATCAAACCAATCCGGTTTTATCCGACGAAAATGGCAACTTTGTTTTTCGCGTTCCCAATGGTGTTTATTATGTGGAAGTGGCCAAGGTTGGCTATGATCTACAAAGATCCCCTCGCATCACCGTTAAACAAAATGTTTTTAGTAATCGCGTTGAACTCATAACCATCCCCAGACCCTTATTTATCAATACTTGCAAAATAGATTGCTCAAAACTTTCATACAATATAATCGTTACCGATGCGTCTGGTCAGTCGCGCGCCACGGGCAGTGAGTATTCTACTTCACAAGATTTATCAGATGGAACAACTCTTTATAATTTTACCGAGCATGCCAATATATCTACAGCTAACGATGTTTATGTTCAGGTCGACGATTCCAATTGTGAAAATCTCAAATTCTCAATCACAAAAATTAATCCCGCTATTAGTCATACCGTTAGCGTTAGTATTTATTACGAAGGAGAGTTTTTACGCTCTTACATTATAGCTTCTGATTCTCGCCAAGCCCTCGGTCGCACCTTGGCAATCGACTTAACCAGTAATCCCGAACTCTGCGAGGAAGAAGAAGTTGAACAAGTCTTGCAGGTAGAATCATTGCCCGAATCCATTGAATACATAGCTTTAACCACACTTGATACAATACGCGCTCCAGAAATAGTTGCCGTCACTGATGATTGGATAGCGCCAGCTTTAGTTGGCGTCTCATTAGTTAATTTAGGTAGCGCTTTGGGTTTGCTTAATCTCTTAACATATTTGCAATATCTTTTCGCGCAACCAATTTTATTATTTGGTAAATTGCGCAAGCGTCGCTGGGGCGTTGTTTACAATTCATTAAACAAACAGCCAATTGAAATGGCGGTTGTTCGCTTGATGCATTTTGAAACAAAAATGATCGTACAAACTAAAGTTACAGACAAAGAAGGAAGGTTCTATTTTCGCGCCAAAAAAGGTCATTATTATATTGAAGTCGTTAAACCGCAGTATGATTTCCCAACCGCCTTTTTAGCCAAGAAAAAAGATGATGCTATTTATACGGATTTATATCATGGAGAAAAAATAAATCTTGAAGAAGATGGCGAGATCGCGGTCAACATCCCCGTGGATCCGGCTCAAAAAATTGAGACTCCACGTAAAGTTCTTTATCGTCGGCTTTTAAAACGAGTTCAACACATAATTGCTCTCTCTGGAGTTGTTTTGGCTTTCATTGCTCTTATTATTTCTCCATCGGTTTTTGTGGCCATGGTTTTGGTTTTGCAAATCCTCTTCTATCTCTTATTCCGTCAATTAGCTATTCCGGTTAAGCCTCATCCTTGGGGTAAAGTATTTGATGCCAAAACCAAAAAGCCGATCAATGGCGCCGTGGTGCGTATCTTTGACAAGCAGTTCAATAAATTACTTGAAACTCAAACCACATTTAATAATGGTAAATACGGTTTTTTTGCCGAACACAATACTTATTACATTACAGTTGAAAAAGAGGGTTATGAAAAATATTCGTCCGGCGAATTGGATCTTAAATCTCGTCGTGAAACCATAGTAGACTTGGATGTTCCTCTAATCAGAAATGTCGCGCCCAAAAAATAAACAAATTATCTACAATTAAATGGCGAACGTTTATTGAATGTGTTATAATAAACAACAAATAATTTTAATTTAGCGGTAATTATTAATACTAAAATTTTTTCTTTATGCTAAATCAGCAAGCTGTGACAGCTGTCACATCCTCGAGGGGCGCTGAAAAGCTCCCAAAAATATCCAAAGTTTTGGATTGGATCATTGAGATCTGTCTTAAAGCCATTGTTTTTTTAACTCCCATTTTCTTTTTACCCTTCACATTAGATGTTTTGGAGTTAAATAAACAAACTCTTTTCATAATCCTGGTATTAATCGCCTCAACTGCATGGTTCGGTAAAGCTTTAGCTGATCGTAAAATTGTCATGGCTCGTTCATGGTTTAATATCGTAATGATTCTTTTTGGCATTGGTTGGCTTATTACCAGTTTATTCTCTAAAGATCTTTACCTCTCCATGGTCGGTAATTTTGGTCAGATGCAAATGTCTTTCGCTACCATGGGTGCCATTGTCATATTTTATTTTTTAATCATAAATCGCATCAGCACATTCAAAAAGCTTTATTGTTATTTAATCGCTTTTTTGCTTTCATCCTTCTTAGCAGGTTTGTTCGGTATCATGCAATTATTCGGCGTTTTCTCGTTGGGTTGGTTGGCTGATTTCACTAAGACAATTTCTTTCAATACAATCGGTACCATAAATGCCATGGGTGTTTACATGGCCTTGCCTCTTGTTCTCTCCGCATCGCTTACTGTTTTTGGTTGCAAAGACGGTGAATGCAAACTCGGTGAAAGCAAAAAACGCGGAATCATCATGAACATTATTGTTTGGGCTTCTTTATTAATTTCTCTTTTTGTTCTCATTATTATTGATTTCTGGGTCGCCTGGGCTTCTGCTTTATTTGGTCTTGTGTTACTCATTATTCTCCCCATTATTCGTAAAAGCAAAGTTTCCCATCCTATTCGCATTGCAGTTCCCATTGTTTTAGCCTGTATCTCTATATTATTACTCATCTTCAAAACTCCTATCAACTTAAACCTTCCGGCCGAAGTCTCTCCTTCAGCAACAGCTTCATGGAATATAGCCAAAGCTTCTTTACAACAAAATCCTCTTTTCGGCACAGGTCCCGGAACTTGGATTTATGACTATGCCATGTATCGTTCACCGGCGGTCAACCTTTCTCAATTTTGGTCAATTCGTTTTGAACGCGGTTTATCCACTTTCCTCACATTGTTGCCAACCATTGGTGTCGTGGGAATGATTTTGTTCCTCATACTCATAATTTCTGGCATTGCTAAAAGCGTCAAACATCTGGTCTCCGAAAAGAATGATGAAAACTGGCAAGCTTTTCTTAGTGTATTCGTATCTTGGATAACAGTCGTTTTTATTGCCGTATTCTATAATTACAATTTTGCTCATGTTTTTGCTTTTGGTTTCTTCTTATCTCTTTTGGTTGCGCTTATAGTTAAAAAAGCCTACATCTGGGAATCCGATAAAAACTCTATTGGTTCCATAGTTATTTCCAGTTTATTTGCCATCCTTTGTGTCGTTTCTCTATCAGTTACTTGGCTTGCCGGACAACGCCTGGTTGCCGACGCTGTTTATTCTAAAGCTGTATTCTCATATCGCAATGGAGAATCCATTGATAAGGTCATTACTTCATTAAATAGCGCGGTGGCCATGAATCGCCTAAATGACATTTATTTTCGTAATCTCTCGCAGGCATATCTCATCAAAGCCGGTGAAATTTTTTCCAAAGTACAAGAAGATCCCGAAACAGCAACCAAATTCAATCAAATAATCGCTGCTTCCATAGATACTGCTAAAATTGCAACCAACATGAATCCCATGAGTGTTGATAATTGGGAAAATCTTTCGGTTATTTATCTCTCTATCGCCGGATTTACACAAGGCGCGGATGAATTTGCTATCGCTAATTTTGAAGAAGCGCTGAATCGTGAACCAAACAATCCTGCCTATAGTAATGAAATTGGCAAATTGCATATTTTGCGCGCCGACTCTTATCAAACAGTTTTACAATCCGAAGACGAACAAGCCAAACTCGAAGCCGAAAAGAATATTAAAAACGAATTAGACAAGGCTTCGGAGTGGTTCAATCGTTCAATTCAAGCCAAATCCGATTTTGCTCCGGCTCATTACTTTCTAGGTTTGGTTTATGAGCGTCAAGGACGCATTCAAGATGCTATCGCCAAACTTGAACAAGTGCTTAGCATTAACAATCAAGATGTGGGCGTAGCCTTTCAACTAGCAATTCTTTACTATCGCAACGATGAAAAGAATAAATCTCAAGATTTGTTCGAGCGCATTGTTGCCTTTGCTCCGGAATATGCCAATGCGCGCTGGTACCTCTCTGCTATATATGAAGAAATTGGCGAATATAATAAGGCCTTGGAGCAGGTAAAAAAGGTCGCTGAAACCAATAAAGAAGTACAAATTGTCAATGATCGCATCACATATTTAGAAGGTTTAATTAGTAAAACAAATACACCCCCTGCTCAACCCACTCTCCCTGAACCCGTTCAAGAACAAATAGTTACCAATCCCGAAGTTCAAGCCAATCCATTCACCGAATCAGCCGAATAAAGTTACAGCAATTAAAAAACCGCCACATGGCGGTTTTTTAACCACCTACTTAATCATTGTTTCTAGTAGTGATTATCAATTTCATGATATAATGTCAGCATGGTGGTATTAAATTGGATAAAAAATACGTTCGGGCAAGGTTCCAAGCGTTTTTTATATTCAATAAATCGAGGTGTCAACTCTAAGATAGCTAAAATTAAAAATAAATTGGTTGTAGATCAAAGAGCGTTAGCCGATCACTATTATAGTTGCCATTTAAATTTTAACTCAAAACTCGAGGATTTGACTGCTAAAATTAAAGATTTGGACAGTTCTGATTCAATCGGCGTTTCTTATATCGAAAAAAAACAACAAGAATTATTGTTTGCCTGTTTGCGCATGGAGATAGCCTTAAAAACCACCGCCGAACTCAAACGTGAACGCAAGGAGTGGCAACGTCGTTTACCTACTAATTCGCCTATTGATATTTTACACCCCTTAATCCGTCTCGAGCTAATCAATTCCGAGCTTCGTATTCGCGAGCAAGATTTTTCACAGCAAGAAATATCTCGCATTAATCCCCCACCAGCGCCTCAAGAAGTTGAAGTTTTAGCTATAAAAACCGAGGAGTTGCCAGTAAATTCGCAAAATAAACGATCTGTTAATTTACATAAAGAAAAAGTATGTATAACAGAAACCGATAATGTTCCCGGAGAGTATCTCGTTAAACAGGTTGCTAATATTATTTTTGAGTTATCAGCAAGTCAATCCGCCTACAGCAGTGATCAAGAATATTTAGAAAAAATTGCTGAATTAAGAGAATTGCACAAGGTTTTAAAACAATCAGCTCGCTCCGAATCTCGTTCAAGTTATCGCAACTCTCTCCGCAATCGTTTATCCAAAATATTTTATTGACAATCTCCAAAAAAACAGATAATCTCTATACCGCAAATTGATTTATAAAGATTAAGTATAAAGTTTATATTGAGTTCATCAAAAGAAGTTTAATGCTTTTTGCTAAATCCTAATCTTTTAAGGGCCTTTAGCTCAGCTGGCTAGAGCGCTTCCATGGCATGGAAGAGGTCGAGGGTTCAAGTCCCTCAAGGTCCACCAGTAAAAATCCCAAATAGGGATTTTTTTGTTAATAAGCGTTAAATAATCAATAATCAAGAATTCAATCTTCAATAAATAATCAAAGCATGTTCCAAGTTTCGCCTACTATACAGTTTTAGCGAAAAGCTCTATTTCTCACATCTAAAACATATTCAATACGGATAAATCATAAAAGCAAATATAATTTTCTCTTGTTGAACGTTTGTTATTTTTTTAAGGAGAATAGCTTTTAGTCAAAGATTAGAAACTAAGAATATTATTAATAAAGATAAGATTTATTTCAGATTTCATATTATTAACATGTTAATAAGCATATATAAAATATAAATCTTGCCTTATTTTAGAGAAGTTTTAAATCAATTTGGTATTATTTATTAAGCAAGGTAAACTAATAATGTCATAGAAAAATCACTATGGCTTGCAAGCCACAAGGCTTGTACAAAAACAAAAATAAGCGATATCGGCAAAATAGCGATATTGCGCACGAATCTGCTTAATAACAGAAATTCGTTAGGCTACATAGGAGTCTTGGCGACGTATGTAGCTTTTTATTTTTATTTATCGCCAACCCACTCTCTTTATTAAAATAGGATTTACAAATTATCACAATAACAAAAAGTTATTTTAAGCAATAAGTCTCCCCGCTGTATCTAAAAAAGAAAATCTTGAATTAATTAATATCAAAATAATAAAAGTATCATTGTGGATAAACACGAGGCTTATCTCTACAAAAAACAATTATTGATTTGCCTTAAACTTATTTAGCTAATCCACTTATACACAAGCTGTTAACAATAAAAAAAAATTAACAACATACAAAAAATAGCTAAAATAAAATAAAATAGTTATTTTTTTAAATTAAGTTATTATTTAATTAAGCGCAAAAAAGAAAAAAAGCGCTCGTACTGAATTGGATAACGTAAAAATTATTTATCAGTACTTTGTCGTGACGAATCAAAATATTCTTAAACGGCAAAAACAAACAAAAACAAATATGCCAAATATCCAAAACAGATTTGGCTTAAACCAAAAAATAAATCAAAAAGCTTTTACATTTGCGATGAGTGCAAGGTTTTTTATTTATTCTTTGATATTAAGTTTTCAAGTTTTGGGGTTAGTCTTCGGTTTTGGCTCTGTTAGCGTTCAAGAATTGTTTTCAATCAAAGCTGTTAATGCTTCAACAGGCATCAATCAAGCAATAAACTATCAAGGCAAACTCATGGATTCATCAGGAAACTTGGTAGCTAATGGCAGTTATAGCATAAAATTCACAATTTACAATCAACCAGTTGGAGGTACTCAATTATGGTCCGCTTCAACAACGAGTGGCTTGCCTTCAGGAACCCCAGCTTCACTAGATGTAACTGTCAATAATGGCTTATTTAGCATACTTTTAGGAGATATCAACAATAATCAAGTAGCTTTTCCAGAAGGATTATTCAACAACGATAATCTATATCTTGGCATCACAATAGGAGCTGATACGGAAATGACACCACGCAAACGTCTTGCATCCGTTCCTTATGCATTCAACTCACAAACTCTTCAAGGCCAATACGCTTCCCATACCGTACCCAATACGGGCGGAGACTTATTTGCCTTGAATCAAACTTCTAATGATGGAGCTTCAGCAACCAGAACAGCTTTAGCCATCTACACTTCAGGCACTTCCAATCAATACGACTTTTTAATCAAAGCCAATTCAGGATCCGATGTTTTTACGGTCTCTCGTCAAGGCAATGTTACAACCACAGGCAATCTAACAGTTAATGGCCCAACCAAGCTTAATAACACACTTAATGTTTCTGCCACATCAACTTTGGCAGATTTGGCTTTAACTGGCAGGGTTAATTCGGATTTACTCCCTTATATAACCGATACTTACAATCTTGGTAATTCAACTTATCGCTGGCTTGGTGTCACATCTCAAAATGTTAATACTGTTAATGTATCTTCCACCAACATTGATGCTTCAGGTTACATAGTCACTAACAAATTAACTTCAAATACAGCCAATTTAGGCAATGCCACAACAACTAATCTATATAACTCTGGCGTGGTTTCCACCACACAACTTTATGTTAATGGCAAAGCTGTTACTGGTGTTGAATCTCAAAACTTTCAAGATGTAACAGATTTAGGTGTGGCTACAACCCATTGGATTCAATTTGCTGGAGCCACTTCAACCAATCATTTCTTGCCAGGAGCCAATAATCTATTCAATTTAGGATCTAACGCTTATCGTTGGGCCAATCTTTTTGCTGTTAATGGCAATTATACTGGCACTGTTACCACAACCAACCTTTTTGCTTCAGGTTATGTTTCCACCACACAACTTTATGTTAATGGCACACAAGTAACAGGAGCAACTCCAACCTTGCAACAAGTAACAGATAAAGGTTATATCACAAACAAAGCCATCAGATTCGCAGGAGCTTCATCCACTGGTCACATACTTCCAGTTACAAACCTAACATACGATCTTGGTTCATCTTCTAATAGGTGGAGAAATCTATATGCTTCAAATGGTATCTTTAACAATGTCAGTTCCACCAACATTGATGCTTCAGGTTACATAGTCACTAACAAATTAACTTCAAATACAGCCAATTTAGGCAATGCCACAACAACCAATCTATATAATTCAGGCGTGGTTTCCACCACACAACTTTATGTTAATGGCACACAAGTAACAGGAGCAACTCCAACTTTGCAACAAGTAACAGATGCCGGAGCAACAACTAATGATTGGATCCAATTTGCTGGAGCCACTTCAACCAATCATTTCTTGCCAGGAGCTAATAATTTATTCAATTTAGGATCTAACGCTTATCGTTGGGCCAATCTTTTTGCTGTTAATGGCAATTATACTGGCACTGTTACCACAACCAACCTTTTTGCTTCAGGTTATGTTTCCACCACACAACTTTATGTTAATGGCACACAAGTAACAGGAGCAACTCCAACCTTGCAACAAGTAACAGATAAAGGTTATATCACAAACAAAGCCATCAGATTCGCAGGAGCTTCATCCACTGGTCACATACTTCCAGTTACAAACCTAACATACGATCTTGGTTCATCTTCTAATAGGTGGAGAAATCTATATGCTTCAAATGGTATCTTTAACAATGTCAGTTCCACCAACATTGATGCTTCAGGTTACATAGTCACTAACAAATTAACTTCAAATACAGCCAATTTAGGCAATGCCACAACAACCAATCTATATAATTCAGGCGTGGTTTCCACCACACAACTTTATGTTAATGGCACACAAGTAACAGGAGCCACCCCAACTTTGCAACAAGTAACAGATAAAGGTTATATCACAAACAAAACCATCAGATTCGCAGGAGCTTCATCCACTGGTCACATACTTCCAGTTACAAACCTAACATACGATCTTGGTTCATCTTCTAATAGGTGGAAAGATCTTTGGGTGTCTTCAACTTACATAGGAGGATCAACTTGGAATCTTCGTCAGAATTCGGCCGGAAGTTTTGTCATTGCTAATGTTGGCGGTTCACAAAGATTAACAATCAATACCAGTGGAAATGTGGGTATCGGCGATACCACTCCAGCCTCACTCTTTACAGTTGGCGATGGTGATCTGTTTCAAGTTAATTCATCTGGAAATCTCATCCGTATTAACAACGTAGCTTATTCTTGGCCGGGCGCTCAAGGTGGAGCTAATACTTATCTCAAAAACGATGGTTCTGGTAATTTGACTTGGGGATCGGTTTCAGGAGGAGTTTCCGGATCAGGAACCGATAATCATATAGTGCGTTGGGATGGTACGGGTAATATTCAGGATTCATCCATAGTGATTACTGATTCGGGTCATGTTTTACCAACTTCAACTTTAGCCTATGACCTTGGTTCTTCCAATTATCGCTGGCGCAATATTTGGGCTTCTTCCACTTATATTGGTTCTTCAACTTGGAACTTGCGTCAGGACGCTTCGGGCGCATTTACTTTTGCTAGGCAGAATACGGGCACAGAATATGCCAAGATTGATACGGATGGAACCATAAGGCCAGCAAGTAACAATTTATATAATTTTGGTAAGACTGGTTTTGCTTGGAAAAATATTTATGCTTCAGGAACAGCTTATTTAAGTGGATTAAATTTAACAGATAGTCTTACTCAAAGTTTTGCTAAAAATACGGTTTTATCTTCTTACGGGCCTGTAGCTTTGGGGGGCACGGGCTATGATGTGGCTATTCAGGGTAAATATGCTTACGTAAATAGAGATGGTTATTATTTGCAAATATATGATATAACAAATCCAACTTCACCTTCTTTGGTTAAGCAAGTTCAATATTTTCCAACAAATTCATATATTAACCATCTGGAAGTGCAAGGGGATTATGTTTATTCCATAGGTAGAAATGCTAGCAAGTTTTTTGTTATTGATGTTTCAGATCCCAGTTCGCCTAGATTTCGTGGTAGTGTCACTTCTTGGAATTCTGATATTCTTGATATTAAAGTCAGGGGTCGTTTTGCTTACGTGGCTGAAATATCAGGTTCAGGTGGGCTCAATGTTATTGATATCAGCGATCCGGATAATCCGGTTAGAGTAAAACGTTTAACTTTGAGCGCAGGCACTCAATGGTCCCATTTATACATAGAAGGTAACAATGCTTACCTAGTAGGCAAGACCGATAATCGTTTCGCTATCGTGGACATAACCAATCCATATAATCCGGTGGAAAAATATAATTCCACTACCAACATCGCCTCACCCGAAGAAATTGTGGTTAAAGGACGTTACGCGTATATAGCCAGTTATTTAAGCTTAAGAATTTTTGATATTTCCAGTTCCACTGCTCCAACCATGGTAGCCAATGTCGCCAATCCTACTTCCAACCTAACCGCTTTAAGAGTGCAGGGAGATTATGTTTATGCAACACAGAGTAGTGGTAGTGGTCGGTATAGCATTTTTAATGTTAAAGATCCGGCTAATGCCTTCTTGGTCACTAATCAACAAATACCCTCGGCAACAGATGGTTTTGTGGCCATTGAAGTAACTGGCAAGTATGCATATCTTATTGGATCTTCTAATTTACGCATTTTGGATTTAAAAGGCACGGAATTAACTTCTTTAACTACCCATAGTGCGGAAGCAGGGTCTCTAAATGTTCTAACCAATGCGCATGTCAATCAAGATTTAACGGTGCGTGGAGCTATTAGGGCCGGAGCGGGTGGTTTTTATACGGATGGACAAATGGTGGCAAGTGCCACAACTTCACTCATGGGGCGAGTAGGCGTTGGAGTTATAAATCCAGTTAATTTTAAACTTCAAGTCGCCGGCAATATTGGTCCAGACACAAACAACACTTATGATTTAGGTTCTTCTGCATCCAAGTGGCGTAACATTTATACTAATGGTTTAACCACAAGCGATCTAGATGTCAGCCCACATACACCAACATATATAACAGGTTTGAATTATGGATGGGTCTATTCTTTAGATATTTTTGGCAAATACGCATATGTAGGGCATACCGAATGGGGAAGTAATGAGTTTACGATATTTGATATATCGGTTGATGGTCCTCCACGAGCTTTAGGCGGGCTTGATATTGGCACAAATCACATGCTCAAGGATATAGAAGCCGTTGGAGATTATGTTTACATTGCTCAAACTTCTGATGGCGCTAACAGCAGAGAAATTCAATTGATTGATGTTTCCAATCCCATGGCTCCTTCTAAGGTTAGTGGTGTTGATACGCCAACCGCAAGATGTAATGATGTGTTAGTATCAGGTAATTATGTTTATGCCGCTTGTTATAGCTATACCGCTTCAGTCGCTGATTTATACATCATTGATTACACAGATAAATATAATCCCGTCATTACCACCAGTACCAATATAACTGATAGTGAAGCTTATGCTTTGCAAAAGTATGGTGATTATTTGATTGTTGGCACAAAAAACGCCACCAATTACATGGCCGGCGCGGATATCATGATTTTTAATGTTGCCAATCCATATTTGGCAACTTTTGTCGCCGGTTATGATACTGGGTCAAATGGCGTGGAGAGTTTAGCGTTACAAGGAAACTTATTATTCGCCGGCAGTCTTAACGCGGTTAGTGGATATGAATTCATGATTTTTGATATCGCTAATCCTGCCAGCATTGCCTTTAAAGGTGGAGTAAATTTATATAATTTCGTCTATTCTGTATCCAGCATACAAATCGGAGGAGATTATGCGTACGTATTGCAACAAAATGGAGTTAGTGGAGGGACAGATTTGCATGTTATCAATGTAGCAAGCACCACGGCTCCAACTATTATGAGTGGTATTGATTTGGGTACCAATCAAATGTTTGACATGAAATTAAATGGCAATAGGTTATATGTTGGAGTTAGAGAATCATCAGTATATTCTGGCCAAGAGCTTTTGGTCTTTGATATATCCGGTGTAACCACGCCTTCTGCCAATATCGGCAATTTGTTTGTGGGCAACATGAATGTTGATCAGAACGCACGCTTTAACAAAAATATTTATATCAACAGTGGCTTAACAGTTGGTGATTACGGTATAAATAATTTTGGCACATTATCCGTGGCTAGTAGTTCTAGATTTTTGGCTAACATGCGAGCATCCAACATACTGCCATTAACGAACCTAACATATGATCTTGGTTCATCTTCTAATAGGTGGAAAGATCTTTGGGTGTCTTCAACTTACATAGGAGGATCAACTTGGAATCTCCGTCAGAATTCAGCAGGAAGCTTTATTGTTGCTGATGTTGGTGGTTCACAAAGATTAACAATCAATACCAGTGGAAATGTAGGCATCGGTGATACCACTCCGGCCTCACTCTTTACAGTTGGTAATGGTGATTTGTTTCAGGTTAATTCATCTGGAAACCTTGTTCGTATTAACAATGTAACTTATTCTTGGCCCATAGCCAATTCTTCTGGTGTTTTCCGTAACGATGGTTCGGGTAACATATCTTTCAATAACAACATTTCTCAATTCACTAATGATTCAGGATACCTAACTTCATTAGGAAGTGCTTTCGTTCAAAATGGCAATAGCTTTGGAGCCAACGCTGTTTTAGGAACAAATGATGGTTACAGTCTATCCTTGGAAACAAATAATACTATACGCATGACAGTTTTATCCACGGGAAATGTGGGTATCGGCGATACCACCCCGGCCTCACTCTTTACAGTCGGTAATGGTGATTTGTTTCAAGTTAACTCATCTGGAAATCTCATCCGTATTAACAACGTAGCTTATTCTTGGCCGGGAGCCAATTCTTCTGGTGTTTTCCGTAACGATGGTTCGGGTAACATATCTTTCAATAACAACATTTCTCAATTCACCAATGATTCAGGGTACATAACTTCAGGAAGTGTTTTTGTTCAAAATGGTAATAGCTTTGGAGCTGACGCTGTTTTAGGAACAAATGATAATTATTATTTAAACTTTGAAACCAACGGCACAACAAGAGCATTCATAAATACCAGTGGTCAACTAGCCTTGTTAGGCACTGCAAATACAACTCAACTCGTGGTTCGTGCTAATGCTTCACAAACAAATCCTCTTATTCAATTACAAGCATCAGGTGGTACTGAATTAGCCAGAATTCATACAAATGCCACTACAAATCTATTTGCCGGATATTTATCAGGTAGTGTTACAACAGGTGATTACAATTCATTTTTTGGAAGCCGATCCGGATCTAATACTACATCAGGCAGTTACAATACATTTTTTGGAAGTTTAGCTGGTGTGTTTAATTCCACCGGTTCCCAAAACAGTATATTAGGGTATGGAACATTATACGCCAATACAACCGGATCATACAACTCAGCCTTTGGTACAGGCAGTATGCACGATAATACAACAGGTGGAAATAATTCAGCTTTTGGATATAGGAGTTTATATAGTAATACAATAGGCGTAGAAAATGTGGCTATTGGGTCCCAAGCATCACGATTTCAAACCACAGTAAGCTATACGGTTGCTGTTGGATCAGAAGCCCTCTATAACAGCAATGCCACCGGCACCATAGGTATTGGTTATCGCGCTGGATATCGCAACACGACCGGTCAGGGCAATTTGGCCATTGGTTATAGAGCTTTATACCCCAATCAAACAGGTGATTATAATACCGTTGTTGGGCATGAGTCTTTGGGTACAATCGTTGCAGCCAATAGTTCAAGCAATAATTCTGCTTTTGGATTTAGGGCTTTGTACGCTAATACAACCGGATCATACAATTCAGCCTTTGGTACAACCAGCATGAACGCTAATACAACAGGCGAAAATAATTCGGCTTTTGGATATAGGAGTTTATATAGTAATACTTATGGTACTAATAATGTTGCTATTGGATATAGGTCGCTTTACTCTCTTGATGGAGGAAATGGAAACACGGTAATTGGATCCGAAGCTTTATTTAACGGAGTTACTGAAGATATTGCATATAATACCGCGATTGGTTATCGTAGTATGTATAATGCTACATATTCCGAGCAATCAACCGCGGTAGGAAGTTATTCTTTATATAATAATACTACTGGAGGTGTAACTGGCGTTGGTTCTTACGCTCTATATAATAACACTAGTGGTTATGATAATAGCGCGTTAGGAGATAGTGCATTGTATTCTAATACAACCGGTAAAAACAATGTAGCGATGGGTTATCGGGCATTATATAACAATCAAACATCTGATTATAATACTGCTTTGGGATCTTATTCATTGTATAGCAATGCCGGAGTTGATTACAGTGGGCTTACCGCTGTGGGCTACCAATCAGGCTATTCTGCAAGCGGAACTACAGAATTAACCGCAGTAGGATATCAATCATTACGCAATCACACTAGTGGCTATGGTAATACTGCGATTGGTTATCAGGCTTCATACACTAACACAACAGCAAGTTATTCAACAGCTGTTGGTACACGGGCTCTGTATAACAATAGTTCTGATGATTCTACAGCCGTTGGGTACAATGCACTTTATAGTTCAAACAATGATGGAAATACAGCTGTTGGAAGCAGTGCGTTATATTCTAATGTTTCAGGTATGTATAATACTGCTTTAGGATACCAAGCAGGTTACCTTAATAAAGGCACTTTAAATACCATAATTGGAGCCTATGCCATGACTGCTTCCAGTTCAGGAGGATATAATGTAGCCATAGGTTATGGATCCATGCAAAGTTATACAGGTACTAACGGGCAGAATACAGCTGTTGGATATAGTTCAATGTCTAGCTTAACTACTGGTTATAATAATACAGGCATTGGCGAATCTGTGTTCCCGGACTTAACAACAGGTTATTATAATACTGCCGTCGGTCGAAATGCCGGCGATAATATAACCACAGGTCGCTTAAATACCTTTTTAGGTTACAACGCTCGAGCTTCGACTGGCGCTATCACAAATTCAGTAGCTATTGGCTACAATACTGTAGTAAATGCGAACAACAAAATGCGTTTTGGAGATACTTCAGTGGAAACATATGAAGGTCAAGTAGATTGGACTTTTCCTTCTGATTTAAGAATTAAAACTAATATAGTTGATAACCCGATGGGTTTATCATTTATCAATAAATTAAGACCTGTCAAGTTTGAAAGTATATATGATCTCGGTTATACACGTGATGGATTTATTGCTCAAGAAGTCCGTGACGCAGCTTTGTCCATGGGATATTCATTCAGTGGAGTCGAAGATAGAGCATTTGTAGAAAGCGGAGGAGTTGAATTACTAACCATGTCCTACTCACCTTTTGATCCCATTTTCGTCAATTCAATTCAAGAACTCTACGCCTCATCTTCCCCGCTCTTCACTGGCTTGGACATTGATCCCAACTTTACAGCTCTTGGTGAATCATTCCTTTCCATAGACACAGATGGCAACCTTGCCTACAAAGGAGCCACAATCAAATCACAAAATGAGGCTTCAACTTCAACCCAAGCTTACAGTTCTTATACCTTAAGCTTCATGGGTAGCGCTTGGGATATAGATAACGATCAAGAAGTTAAACCTTCATTTAGTTTGGTTAACAATACAATATCAGCAACATCTTCTGAATTTA
>Ga0302245_1000621_pt1 | contig 27999 bp, 27 predicted proteins | sample AAG_UR_Thr_MG_FD_193512 | JGI IMG/M metagenome (GOLD analysis project Ga0302245, IMG submission 193512) | Enriched activated sludge microbial communities from anaerobic digester in WTTP, New Holstein, Wisconsin, United States - AAG_UR_Thr | ecosystem: Engineered > Bioreactor > Anaerobic >... | reverse complement strand
TCGCCCCTCCTTATAATAATCAGGATTAGTATAATCTGTATTATACTAATTACGATTATACCATTTATTCAAAGAACTCGAAAGATATGGAATCCTTTCGCGAAGGAGGGCTTGGAACCTCTTGTGTAGCGTATTTTTCGGAGCGCCGACTCTTTAGGTCGGCATGGGTTTAGTTGCTCGAAGCAAAAGACTCTATCCACGAAAGGTGAGAACGGAAAAGGAGTATCGCTCGAAGGAGGGCTTGGAGCCTCTCGTGTAGCGCATTTATGGGAGCGCCGACTCTTTAGGTCGGCATGGGTTTTTTCTCCAAACCAAACGAAAAGGAACAATAAAAGAAAAGGCATGCCTGACTAAAGATCGGGCGCTCCACCCTCGGGCATGGGTTTAGTTGCTCGAAGCAAAAGACTCTATCCATGAAGGCTGAGAATGGAAAAGGAGTATCGCTCGAAGGAGGGCTTGGAGCCTCTCATGGAGCGTATTTTTGGGAGCGCCGACTCTTTAGGTCGGCATGGGTTTTTTCTCCAAACCAAGCGAAAAGGAACAATAAAAGAAAAGGCATGCCCGACTAAAGATCGGGCGCTCCACCCTCGGGCATGGGGTTTAGTTACTCAATACAAAAGAATCTGTCCACGAAGGCGGCGAATGGACAAGAAGTATCGCACGAAGGAAAGTACGACGAAGGGTGTGGAGCGACTTGGAACCTCTCGTATAGCGTATTTTTCGGAGCGCCGACTCTTTAGGTCGGCATGGGTTTTTTCTCCAAACCAAGCGAAAAGGAACAATAAAAGAAAGGGGATACCCGACTAAAGATCGGGCGCTCCAACCCTCGAGTACTCCAACTATCTGCGATCCAATCGTCGGGCGGTCCATTTCGTCTACGCAAAAAAAAGCGCTCCAAGAATCGGGCTCGCCGTCTCTAACCCGTATCGTGGGTTTCTATTATCTCTATCTTCCGAAATGTCAATAAAACTCCACGGCGATGGTGCCTTCGTACAACACCGCGCCTTGAGCTTTCAACGAATTCACCGTTGTGCTCGGGGTAATGATCAATTCTTTGTTGAATCGAAAAGCTGTATTGGAAATTTCCATCCGCCGATCCTGGCTTTGATTGTTTGAGCTTGAGTAAACATTTCCGAATTGGACGATCGATTCCCCGCCTACGGCCGGTATTAAGGTAACCCGGACATCGTTTTTATAAAGCCCCAGATAATTGTTGAAGATAAAATACTTCGATTCCAACTTGAGGGAAGTCATCAACGCAAGAGGACTGAGGAACTCTATATAAGGGGCCTTCCAAGTCATAACGATCTCGTTCGGGTTATTGCTGATCGTTTTCTGACCTCCGTACTGAACCCCCTTCGCTCCGATGATCGCGGGTTGCGAAGAAGTCCTTACGTTTGGCGAGGCTTGACAGATCTGGCCGCTCGTCTCCACATACCAACCCCCGGAAGAGCAGTCTTTGGACGGTTCGATAAAGACTTCCTCCTCAATCACGGGAACAGGAATCCCCAAGCACAGGGGCAGTTGGTAGGCAGGCCCGACGACCCGGGAATCCTTGATGATGACTTCTTTCCCGACGACGATGCCTTTAACGGTTTCATAGGTAGCCGGTTTCGCGTTGATTCCGGTGTTATTGTCGATGGTGACGACTGCGGAAGGAGCGAAGATAAAACTAAATGTGGGAACGCCTCCCGAAATAGCCACTTTCGTTCCGCCCGACAATATCCCCGTTAGGAGTGTGGCGCCGATTACGGTCGCTTCCCCCGACTTAATATACAGGCCTCCGAGCGTCATATTGGCGCTGTTCACCGTGACCGAACCTTCCAGCGCGAGGACATCTCTTAAGACACCTCTCCCGGAAAACGTGATTTTGGACGGCCCCGAGGTATAGACCGAACCGTAATACTCGCTCCCGACTCCGAAGGTGACATCTTGAGAACCGGAGTAAAACAAGAATACTTTATCCGGATTCCCATCTAAGGGGAGGATCTTGGCCGTGCTATCCAGCGTCATCTTCGAGACCATGAGAAAGACGTTGCCCATACTCGCGGGAGAAAGTTTTTCGATCTCTATCTTCGAATTGCCCCCCATAATCAGTTCGCTGATATTCAGCACCATATCGCTATCCCCGACGACGATCCTCACCGTTTGGTTGGCGTTCAGCCGCACGAGAGAAAAGTTGTCACTATTCAGGATATAGGTTAGAGCATTTTGCCCGTCGATCGCTTTGTACATCGAAGTAATCTTGGTCGTTTCCGTATACACCGGCTGAAAGTTCAGCGCCAGAAAACATGAAGGAACCGCGTAGACCACGGGAGCCGTCAGTTTTTTCACTTGATCTCTTTCTATCAACTCACGAAGCGTCGTTTGGTAATCGTTACCCGAACCCGCCGCAATATAGGCGATCTGCGTCGATACCGCATTGGGTCCGATATAAAAATTTTGCGTCGGGGTCGCGATATAGGCGCCCGAATCGAAATAAACGGGCCGTTGTCCGCTCGGTAGAAGTGTGGTGGCATTGGTGCCCGCCAAACCCCAAATGTTCCCCGATCCCTGTAACTCTAACCTTCCGCCCGTCGAGAAGACCACCCAATTCATCGGATTCTGGTTTTGAGAGAGAAACTTGAAAACATCCACCGTCGCCGATCCTTGGGAATCCATCACACGGATATAGTTGCCCTCTTCCGAAAACCCCATTGCGACCAGTAAAAAGAGCAATAATACCAAAAAAACGAATAAACGGCGAATAGTCTTTCCTCCTTCCTAGAATTCGAGAAACTCAAGAATGCCTTTATGATATTGTTTTTCGAAAACAAGTTATTTCGTTAATAAAACCGGCTTACGCCGGTTTTATGAGCCAAATAATCGTTTTTTAAGGATAAACGTTTACGGTTCCTTTGATATCAAAAGTTGTGCCATACATCCATTGACTAACCCCTACGGTTCCATTCACTTCGACAGTTGCTTTGGGGGCGTACAAAGCGCCATTAAGGATCATGTTTCCCGCCAATTTTACTGAAGTCACGCTATCGCTGAATCCCAGATAACCGTTGATACGTCCCCCGTTTTGGGCATACTCCGTTCCGTCGTACAAAATGAGCAAATTTTTCGGGTCGCCTTCACTGCCGGGATTGACGTTCGGGAACGTGTTCCAATAAACGTCCCCTTCCACGATCAAGGTTTCCAATACTTTGATAATCACTAAACCGTTCCCTTCGATGACGATATCTCCCTTGACGGTGAGTGACGATATCAGCAAGACGGTTACATCTTCGCTTGTTCCGCTTAGGATCTTCAGGGTCCCCCCGTTGCCGACGTACAATCCGCCTTGATAGTAGGTATCCTCGCTTACCTCTGCCGTTTCTTTATTACCGATATTCTCCTCTTCATCCACTTCGATGAAAGCGAAGCCGAGATCGAAGTCCGTACAACAAACCGGTTCATTGAATGGGACTTGTTCAATCGTGCTTTCCACGTAATCCTGGTATTCGTTTTTGAAATAGGTGAAACCGTTCACACCGGGATTCTCAACCACCAATTTTCCTTGGATAAACTTCTTTTCTCCTGAAAAAGTCATCGGAGAACCATTTAACAAAGACACGTTGCCTTCAACTAAGGCATTGCCACCCAACGACAACCCTTCCCTGGAGTAAATCAGGTACTCGTTTTGCGAGACAAAAGGAGGATTGACGGTAGGAACCAAACCTCCTCCTGAAGAAGGTCCGAAAATACTTGTCGGCGTGCCCTGCGTCGAAGAGACCCAGAGGAAATTGCCCGTCGTCGCGGATAAGATACTAACAAATAAAACGCCTATCACGAGTAAAACGTTCGTTTTCGATTGCATCATGATCTCCCTCCTTTCTCCTCTGATTATAGACGAAAAGAGATTAAAAAATCATTAATCAAAAAATTTTAGTTATATATCATAAAATATAATAATATAACGATAACACCGAACAAAACACAGAATCGGTATATCAGTTTATTGCCCGCACTCTTGCTACAAAAGTCGCTAAAAAAAGAGCGCTGCTAGAAACCCGCATACGCTCTTTTCCCTATCGAAAGTGAACTAAAAGTAAAAGTTAAAATACAAATTCGACTTGTTTAATATATTTCCACTTCGACCATTTTCGCGCGATCCGTACTGCTCGTGAGGTCGATCGTTTGATTAAACTTGTAGCTTTTCCCAGAAATGGCCAAAGTAGTTTTACCGTGTACCACATTTCCAAACGTAACGAACGCGGTCCCGCTTATGGGTTTCAAGATCACTTTCCCGTTTCCGTCATCTTTCATCGAAATATCAGAATGAAAGTCGAATACATTCGAAATAAGCGTTAATTGGTTGTGTGTCGGGTCTAAATCGCTTATGAAAGTTAGTTTTGGGGCTTGCCACGTCATAATCGGATCGTTTTTGTTGGGGTACTTAACTTTTTTTCCACTTTTCGCTTCAATCTTGACCGGATTACTCGAGATTTTATGGTAAGGCGTCGTTGTGTAGATTTGCCCGCTTTCATAGTCATACCACCCTAAACCGTGACCAGAAGCGTCAGGAGGCAAAACGATATCGGGATTAGGGACTAATAGGCATTCAGGAGGTATTGGTTTATAAGCCGGGCCGATAACGGGGGAGTTACCGCTAAGCAAGACTTCTCCGGCAATGATGGTCCCATTGATTTGGGAGCTTCCGGATAAGGTTACCTTCGCGAGCGGAGCATAAATATACTTAAAAGGCGAAGGCCCGCCAGAGACATCCACTCTCGTCCCGCCGGTAGAAACGCCCTCTTTCAGGAAAGCGCCTCCGGTAACAAAAACATTGGAGTTTTTCGCATTTACAGTGCCGGCAGTTATTCCGGATCCACTTATGTTAATTGTCCCCCCGGTACTCGCGATCGCTTTGACTTTTCCGGATCCCGTAACGGTAACCGCACTGTTCTTTACGTATACGGATCCGTTGAATACGACACTGCCGCCAAAGACGATATCATCTGATCCGAGATAAAAAAGATGGACGTAATCATCTTTTCCATCCGTCGTGCGGATCTGCCCGCTGCCCGATAGAGTAAGGCTTTCTTGCACGACGAGAAAGACTTGTTTTTCGCTTCCGGGTTTTCTTTCGATAACCAATTCTCCTGATCCCGTTATAGACAACGAGCGTATCAGAAGAACGATATCATGATCGTCGACGAAGATTTTCACGCCGTTGGTATCCGTATAGTTGACAATGATGCTTGCCGTATCTATTTTTCCGCTATTGAGTATATAGTAGATTTTCTTAGGATCCCACGTGGTTGTAAGATTCGGGAAAGTGACTGTCAACAGATTTGCTTTCGTTTCCACTTCTTGGAAAGACAGATTCTTCAGGCAATCCGGGATCGCAAAGGCTTTATAACTCTGCAATTTCTTGACGGTCCCGTTGAGGATAAGTTGCCGGATCTCCTTTTGTTCGGCGCTACCCCATTCCCACCATGAGAGAAAATTCACAACTTCATCGGGGTCGGCATTCGGCCCTAAATAGAGCATCGTCGTCGGGGTTGCAATCCAGGTATTTCCGCCAAAGATGAAAGGTTTCGCCCCGTTTATCGTCGTTGTCGCGTTTGTGCCGGTCAAGCCCAGAATAACGGAAGAACCGGTCAGTTCTATCTTGCCTCCGACAGAGAAAACGACCCAATCGGTCGGATCTCCCGAAGACGGCGGAAACGGGGGATTCACATTGGGATTCGGACCGCCGTTCCCTCCTCCCGAGCCGCCGAAAAGCGAAGTGGGCGTCCCGAAGGTTGAAGTAACCCAGAAGAAATTGCCCGTTGTGGAAAGGGTAGTGACCGCGAACAGCAGTGTCATCATGGCCAGTATGAGGATCTTTTTCATAAAGCACCTCCAAAATTGCTTTTTTATTCGAATTTTATTTTTGTCGTCCCGCGGAGGATAGCATTCGTTCCTCTTCGTCCTATCCTCCATTATCCCATATATCCCTATTGTAAACGGAGCGTGATTAGTAAGCCATTAGTCCCGATTCATTGCCCTGAAAACTGGGTTCGTGAACCCCCTACTTAAAAGGCTATATCGTCTCAGCCGTTTCCAAAACTCCTTCAGTGTTTCAGAACGTAAGTTCTCCTATTCCTCAAGTCTTAGAAATTTTTAAGTTATTTTCGCTCCCGTTTCCATTGAGACCTCTTTTAATTCGCTTATCTAAATTTGTAGATCACGCTTTCGCGGTAATCGGGACTCGTATAGATTAGCAAAGGTACAGACGGCCCTTCAAAAAGATTCCCCTGTTCATTGTATACATAAATCGTTTTATCTTGCTGTGGCCCTAAAAGATTCGTCTGGGTAGAGTCGATCATCGCGTAAAGCGAAAGGGTCGCGGCATTCGTTGTTTCTGAGGCTTGGTATATTCCCACCAAAACGCTGTTATCGATACGAACGGATTCCAGTCCGGCATAAACCCCCTCAGCGAAGGAGTCCGGAGTCGATAAATCCAAGAAAAACGTATTGGCAACGGGGATCGCGGCAGAATCAAAAAGAGTATCCATGGAATTTCCGGTTGACGGTTTCGTGGTATCCACCCAGTTTTTCATCGAAATAATAGCGATTTTTGTATACTGTAATGTTTTTGCTTTTAAGGACTGACTCTGGCTTTTGAAGAGGTCTTTGGATAGATTGTGGATGTAGATCGCCGTCAGAGTTGAAAAGATTAGCAAAATCACCGCGATCGATAAAAACGCGATCCCCTTTCGCCGCTTCATCCTCCCGCCCCCAAGGTCCAAAACTTCCGAGTCTTTCGATACTCAATGTTTTGCCCGCGATTCGCCGGATCGGGGATGAGATAGATCAGATCCAGTTGCACGTAATCTTGATGGATGGTAAAAGTCGCCGCCTTGATCGGTTCGAAAAGCGTCTGTGTTATGGTCCCATGGGCTGTTGGAACGTATTTGCTCATTTTCAGTTTTGATCCATCTTCCACCCAGAAGGTTGTTTTGGAGATCACCTCTCCAAAGTATTCGCGAGAGCCTCCGATGTCAATGCCCTTAAAGGTCGGCGGGTATTCGGGAATTTGGTACGCTAAGGTCAGCAAGTAATCACTCAACTCTGGTCGGTTGTGATATAAACCTGTGGCTTCAGTATTTTCGCTCGTTTTGAACAATTTTTCGATCGGTTCCCAATACGTTAGTGTCGCTGTAGAAGCGGCGGCTAAAGAATCCACGGAAAAAGCCCATAGCGTCGCCGTCGCGGCAGAGTTCTTTGGCCAATAATCTTCTTTTCCGGTGTATAAAGATTGCGCCCCGCCTATATATGAAAAATAAACTTTAGCAGCGGGATTGCTCGGGTATTTATCCAAAAAAACCTCTTCGATGGTTCCTACTTCGGGATCACCCCATTCAAGGGCTGCATATTCATTATAACTCGAAAATTTCCTCAAAATCCCCTTCTCTACCTGCGCGTACTTGAGCTTCATCGTCTGACCGTCAGATGTGGCCGTCGCGGACCCTTCTCCGAATTCACCGCTGCCGAAGGCCGTTAATGCCGCCGTTGAACCGTCGGGACGTTGAATCGTCGTTCTTGCCAAATTTCCGGACATACTCCCGCCCCATTGCATTTCGCGTTCTATGACCGCGAAGGCGTTTTCCAACTGGGTTTCCGCGTACATCTTCGCCGCGATCTGTTTGTTGAACTGGATTGATTGGATGATCACCTGAAAAACGCTTACGAAAAACAACATAAAAACAGCGAAAACCCCGATGGTCACGCTCAACTCTATCATTGTAAACCCTTTTCTTTTTTTACCCATCAATCGATCACCCCGGGCATTCCGTCCACGATACGGATCACTTTTTGCGGCGCGTCGGTTCCTGTTCCCTGGTTCGTGAGGTAGATGCGGATCGTTGTCGAGGCTTGATCGGTGAGCAGCGTGTAATGCGCGCTTTCTTCCTTCACCCACGCTCCAAAAATGTAGTAATACTTTCCGGCCGGTTCGAAATCGATCGAAATCGTGTCATAGACATAGGGTTGATACAGCGTGTTGATCAAGACTTTAGGGATTTCCCACCGCGAAATCGCGTAAAACTTGTTAGCTCCACCATCATCTTTTCGGACTCCAGAGGCAAAATGGGTAGGTGTCCCATCTTCATCTGTGACGACAGTGACCCGGCTGACGTAAGTCCCTTGCCTCACGCTGTTCCCGCGCGCGTCTCCCAACACGTAAAGCACCCCTTGCGCCGCGGTGTCCAACAACCGCGCGATCTGCAAGTCACGGGAAGTCTTCTCCCACAAGGGAACAGCGACCGCTATCAAAACGGAAAAGACGCCCAATATGATGAATAGTTCAACAACGGTAAACCCTTTTTTTCTCATTCTGCAATCACCTTAAGGAAGATTAGGCTTCAAGATCGCCGTAAACGTTAGAGTGGCGATCCGCGTCGTTTGATTGATCGGCGCGATCGTGAACGTGGCGAAATCAACCTGAGTGGCGGCATTTGCGATCGTCCTTGGCGCAGTCACAAAAGCGCATTTGAACTGGATCGTATTCCCGGAGCTGTCCGTAAAGGGAATGGTGGTGTTGGAGGCGCTGCTATCTAAATCGTCCTTTTCTATTGAGAGAATCTCTTCCGCATAAGAGAAACCCACATCAAACAACGCCGCCTCAAACTCTGAGTAAGCGGCGGTTTTATACATCCAGCTCGGCGCCATATAGACCATTGCCAGCGCTATCAACACGATGACCAGAGCAATGAGCGCTTCGATCAGCAAAAACCCTTCACGAGCGCGTTTGATATGTGCCATTTTGTTTTCCTCTCATTTCATTTAATGGATTATAGCATAATCCCGCGTGCTCCCCTGTGTTTTTATCGGCGCGCGTTCGCATCAAGTTTATCTGACTCCTTTTATTCTCGGAATCCAAACGCCGTTACCGGTAGCCTGTAGCAATAAGACGTTTTTTAAACCGTCGTCTATGCAGCAATAAGGAAAAAAGCTGTCTCTTCTCTTTTGCTATGCTTTCCCCGTTTTCTCTTCAAAGAGAAGGAACCTGATGCCAACCTGAACTTCTGAAATATTGCGTTCCTCTTATGATGCTCTTTTTGGAATACCGGCTGTCATAGTCGGGAACAAAGTCTCCGTTTTTATATTCGCACATTATCGTTTTATATTAAATGATTATATGCTATAATAAAAACAAAGGAGGTGATAGGATGAAGCACTATGAAAAACTGGTAGAACTCGGTTGTTTTTCACGGTCTGATCTTGCGACTATAACAGGCTCGGAAGCAGCTGCAAACTCGCTCATCTACGGTTATAGGCAAAAAGGATACATAGAGCGCGTCCGGCGCAATTTATACGTAGCGATCAGCATCGAAACGAAGCAGCCTATTCCGACACGCTATCAGATTGCCTCCCGGTTGTTTGAGGACGCTTGCGTTTCCCATCACAGCGCCTTTGAATACTACGGCTATGCCAATCAGGTTTTTTATGAGGTCTACGTAACGACCCTAAACCGCTTTCAAAGTTTTGAATATGACGGCGCTACCTATCACCGGATTGCACCGCGATATGAAGCGTCTACCGAGCTTTCACGCGGCGTTCGTGTCACGGATTTGGAACGCACGGTCATTGATAGTATCCACGATTTTGAAAAAGTTGGAGGGCTGGAAGAAACTCTGCGCTGCTTGATGCTGATACCCGCGCTAAATCCAGATAAGCTTCTGTCTATCCTCGCAGCACATAACAGTGGTTTCCTCTATCAAAAAAGCGGCTATTTGCTGGAGAGTTTGCGGGACAACCTCGATTTGCCTGAAAGTTTCTTTGCAGAATGCCGAAAACACATATCAGGTGGTAAAAATTACCTGATGAAAGAGCGCAACAACTTTGTGTGGCACGAAAGGTGGCGCTTGTATGCTCCTGCAGATATACGGGTAATAACGAATAAAGGAATAACGGATTATGATGCAATATGACCGAATCACGCTCGGCAGAAAAGCACGAGAACTCGGTTTTGTCCGCGATACGTTTGAAAAAGTCTGCCGCCTTGTGGATGTCCTTTCGTTTATTAATACTGATTCGCTACTGTCCAGTTGCCTTGCGCTGAAAGGCGGTACGGCAATCAACTTGACGATATTCGGTCTACCGCGTCTATCCGTTGATATTGACCTCGATTTTACGGAAAATCTACCAAGAGATAAAATGTTATCTAGGAATAAGACGTTTTTTTAGAATAACTTCCCCGGCTTTGTCGTCTTTTTTATCGACAAAAATTTTATGGAGGCGATTCAATGAAAAAGTTTCTGATGATCAGCGCTATACTCATTATGACTTTGAATCTTTCTGTGTTCGCTTACGTGAATCCGGGTTATCAGAATCCGGTTGTAGAAGTCGTGAAAACGACCGCCGATGCCGTCGTCAAGATAGATGTTGTTTCTTCCCGAACGGTAACGACCGATCCGTTTTTTGACGAATTCTTCAGACGTTTTTTTGGGGATAGTATGGATCCCTTCGGATATAACCGCAATCGAACAGAAAAAACAGTCGGTTCGGGCTTTGTTTTCGACGAAGAGGGCCATATTCTCACCAATTACCACGTGGTGGCGAACGCCGATAAAATCCAGGTGACGATGCTGGATAAGTCCGTTTACGAAGCCGAGTACGTCGGTGGCGACGCGGAATCGGACATTGCCGTGATCAAAATCAAAGAAATGGACTCCAATATGCTTCCTTACCTGAGTTTTGGGGACTCTTCCACTTTGCAGATCGGTGAATGGGCGATCGCTATAGGCAATCCTCTCGGTTTCCAACATACGGTTACCCTTGGCGTTGTCAGCGCGTTGAACCGAACCATCCAAGTCGATGATACCCAAACGACCTACACGGATCTGATTCAGACGGACGCCGCTATCAACCCCGGAAACAGCGGGGGACCCCTCTTGAATATCCACGGGGAGGTCATCGGTATCAATACAGCCATCATTAACCCGATGGAAGGCGTTAACCTCGGTTTCGCGATCCCCATCAACAAAGTTAAAAACTTTCTCGATGATCTGATCACCTTTGGCAAATTGAAAAAAGCCTACCTTGGTGTTCGTATCGTCAGTATCGATGAGGATACAAAGAATGCGTTGAACCTTGAAAACAACAAAGGAGCCCTCATTGTCGAAGTGGAGAAAAATTCGCCTGCGGAAGCGGCTGGACTGCAACCGCAAGACATTATCGTGAGCGTCAACGGCGCTATCGTAGAAGACGCCGATCACCTGGTGAGTATGGTTAGAACGGAGAAGATCGGCAACATGGTGAACTTAGAGATCGATAGAAATGGGTCAAAGATGGCTTTCTCGGTTACGCTTGCGGAGTTGGAAGACACCGAGACCGCGGCTTCCGCGCCAATAACGGTGAAACCGACGGAAGAGACAATCGTTTCTGAAATACTCGGATTTACCGTTGCGCCTTTGACTGCGAGCACGCGCTCTGAACTGTCGATTCCGAATAACGTGGAAGGGCTTCTCATATCCGAGGTGGATGCGGATAGCGCCGCTTACCAACTGGGGATTAGGAAAAACGCGGTTTTGATATCTATTAATCGGCAAACGGTCAAAACTTTGGAGGCCTTCGACCAACTGGAAAAAGCTTTAAAGAAGGGGTCATCGGTCGCTCTCTACCTGTATATCCCCGGACAGGGAAGCGTGTTTGTTTCGTATCCGATACAGTAAGAAGTCTGAAGAGAAGAAAAAAACCGGCGAAAGCCGGTTTTTTCGTTGGATTGTCAATAGGCGCGATCGTCTAGCGCCCGAAGATTGGAGCACTTTTTTTGGAGCGCCCGATCTTTAGTCGGGCATGCCCTTTCTTTTATTGTTCTTTTTCGTTTGGTTTGGAGAAAAAAACCATGCCGACCTGAAGAGTCGGCGCTCCAAAAAATGCGCTATACGAGAGGCTACAAGCCTTTCTTCGCGCGATACTCCTTTTCCATTCGCACACTTCGTGGATCGGTTATTTTGCTTCGAGTAACTAAACCCATGCCGACCTAAAGAGTCGGCGCTCCAAAAAATGCGCTCCACGAGAGGCTACAAGCTCTTCTTTGTGTTCTCCTTCGTGCTCCTTCGTGTCCTTCGTGGATCGATTCTTTAGTTTTGAGTAACTAAACCCGTGCCGACCTTAAAGAGTCGGCGCTCCAAAAAATGCGCTATACGAGAGGCTAAAAGCCTTTCTTCGTGCCACTTCGAGCGATACTTCTTGTCCATTCGCCGCCTTCGTGGATCAATTCTTTAGTTTTGAGTAACTAAACCCATGCCCGACTAAAGATCGGGCGATCCAAAGCGGTCTATTTGAGCGTACCCTTCTTGAAACTTAATTCGAGGTTATTCTTTTACCGCGCCTTGGGTGAGGCCGGCGACGATGTATTTTTGGGCGAAGAAGAAAACGATCATCGTGGGAACGAGCGCGACGATGATTCCGGCGCCGAGGACGTTCCATTGGATGCCGGCCTTCGAGATGAAGGAATAAAGCGCGACCGGAACGGTCATTTTCGAGTCGCTATCAAGAAATAAGGCAGCGGTGAACAGCTCGTTCCAATTATTAACGAAGGAAAAGCTGAAGATGGCGGCCAATCCCGGCAACAGCAACGGGACGGTGATGCGGAAGAGAACGCCGACGCGATTACATCCGTCGATGAGCGCCGCTTCTTCCATACTGACGGGGATGCGATCGAAAAACCCCTTCGCCATAATTGTGCTGAAGGTAGCGCCCAACCCGATATAGATGATAATAATCCCGAACAGGTTATTCGTGAGTTTAAGGCTGGAGAACATCTGGAACTGGGGGATCATCAATAGATAGGCCGGGATCATCTGGGTGAAAAACAGGAAAATCATTAGGATTCCTTTCCCTTTGAAAGGAAAGCGCGAGAGGGCATACCCGCTGAAAAGGGCGAAAAAAGTCGAAACGATCGATGCGAAGAAGGTGACGAAGAGGCTGTTTCCAAAGTATCGCGAAAAATTGGCGAATCCGAAAAGGTAACGATAGGCTTCGAACGACGGTTTCTGTGTCCAATATTTGATTGGAAAGGTATAGATGTCTTCGGGCGGTTTGATCGATGTGATGAAGATCCAAAGGATCGGCGCAAGGGCAAAGGCCAAATATAAGCCTAACGCCAGTCCTTTCAAAGTTTTCGAGATCGCTTTTTTTACACGCACGGACACTACATCTCCATTTTTTTCGTATTCGATATCAGATAGTAGAAGGTTGTGAAGACCATTAGGAGGCTGATAATGATGACTCCAACGGCTGAGGCTTTGCTAAAGTTGTTGTTTTCATAGAAAACGATATTGATCATGTACACGGAGAGGATTTCCGTCGCTTTTGCCGGTCCGCCTCGTGTCATCGCATAGATGATATCGGGAAAGTTCATAACCCAGATGACGCGCAAGAGGATGGTGTTGACGAGGACCGGACGGATGTACGGCAAGGTTACTTTGAAAAAGCTGTTGATGGGGTTCGCCCCATCCATCCAAGCGGATTCGTAAACATCTTTCGGAATTCCCTGCAAAGCGGCTAAGATCATGATCGCGAAAAACGGAATGCCGTACCAGATGTTGACGATGATTACCGCCAGCATCGCGAGCGTTGGGTCGGAAAAGAAGCCGATACCGGTTTCGATGAAGCCCAATCGGATCAAGATATCGTTAATAATTCCGAAAGAACCGTCGAATAGCCATCTCCAGATCAACCCGATAGCGAAGCCGGACAAAGCCCACGGATAGAAGACAAAACCGGTATAGATTCCCCGGCCTTTGAAAGGTTTTCGCATCAGAAGCGCCAAACCCAGGCCAAGAAGCATCTGAAACAGGACGGAAAAAAAGATCCAAAGGAAGGTGTTCCACAGGATCAAACCGAAGTCGCCGCTATTGATTACCTTCTCGTAGTTTTGAAGCCCGATAAAACGGATGCGGCGGATATTGAAAACCGTATAGTTTTGAAACGAGAGGATGAACCCCCGGACGGTCGGATAGATCGTAAGGAATCCGATGACCGAAAAGGTGGGGATGAAAAGGGCCAATAGGAAGAAAAACCGTCGGCTCTTCTTTTTAAAAGAACGAAAGGGTCGCGTTTCCAAGGAAGAAGAAAAAGGCGCTTTCGCGCCTTTTTCGTTTTTAGATGCCGGCATCTTTCCAGAACTGGGTGAATTCCTGAAGAGCTTTTTCCGGAGTCATTCGGTTCATCAGCAATCGTTCCTGAATATCTCCCTGGAAACGGAACCATTCGCCCCATACTTCGTTATCGATCGGATACGCGGTGATTTGATAGGTTTCAGGATCAGCGAACATCTCCGCCCACCCCGCGAACACTTCGGAACTGAAGTATGGGTCCTGATCATAGATACGGGAATCTACGGGCAACGCGCCGTATTGTTTGCAGAAGTAGGCGGCGTTCTCCGGCAGATTGAAGAATTCGATGAACTTCCACGCCATATCTTTGTTTTTAGAGTACGAGGGGATTCCCCAGCCGCCGAACCCGAAGGTCGGATAGACTTTCCCGCCGGGTCCTACAGGCAAAGGCGCCGTTTTGTACACGCCATTGGTCAAGAGGTAGTTCAGAAGCGCAGTCGTATCCGGGTCTTGGATAAGAATGGGGGTAAGACCGGAGACGAAAGAGTTGACTTGTTCGTCAAAACCCCATGAAATCGAGTCTTTAGGGGAGGTTTTGTGATAAAGATCCAAGTAGAATTTAAGGCCTTCGAGCGCTCTGGAGTCTTCGAAGATGATCTTTCCGGAAGCGGTTTTGTACATGCAGGCGGGATCGATATCGTCGAAGAAGGAGCAGAGTACGAGATCCATAAAGTTGACCGGGTCGATTCCGCGGTAGGTGAAGCCATATTGGTCTTTCCCGTTCGTGATGTACTGGCAGATGGCCATCATTTCACCCATCGAGCGTGGCGCGCCGACGATGTTGTACTTTTCGAGGATATCAGGGCGGTAAAAAAGAGTTTTCACGTAGATGGCGTTCGGCATAATATAAGCGGTGTCGTCCACTGTTCTTGCGGCTTCCACGACGCCGTCCACCCAGTACTTTGCCTGCTCTGAATGCGTGATGTACCGTTCCATATTCTCCAAAGATCCCATGCTGACAAGTCCGCTGAGAAGCCAGTCGCTGACTTCAACAATATCGAGAGGTTCTTCGTTGCTCATCATAATGTTGACTTTCGATACCGCGGTTTCATAAGGCGGGGAGATCAGTTCGACCGTGACGCCGGGGTTAGCGGCTTCAAACTTGTCGATAATGTTTTCAATGATTTTGGTTCTTTCGGGGCTGCTGAAAACCTGAATCATCCGGAGAGTCGTGCTGGAAAACAGGACAGAGGATAAGAGAATGCACAGTAGTACGGTTGTAAAGAGTATCTTTTTCAAAAGAATTCCTCCCTTCAATCTGTTGTACTGGCGCAATTATATCATGAAACGGAGTCTTAGGCCGCTCTCAAAAAGGCGGTATTGCCCGATAACAAAAGCGTTGACGCAATTTATAAAAAGCAGATCGGGAAATTGGCCGCGAGGTTACTGTTTCACGCCTTGGCCGATTTCGTGTATAATCGGCAGGAAATAGAAGGGATCGTTACGGAGGATTATCGATGACAAGGAGTTGGATATGAATCAATTACCGGAGTTGCGAATCGGAGACAACGTGATCCCGCTTCCCATCATACAGGGCGGAATGGGTGTCGGGGTATCGTTATCGGGTTTGGCGAGCGCTGTCGCGAATGAAGGCGGCATCGGCGTGATTGCAAGCGCTGGAATCGGCACCTTCCATTTCGATTGGGATCAGGGCACGATGTCCCTGATGGACCTGGATCGGGAAGGATTGCGTTTGGAGATTCGGAAGGCGCGATCTTTAACTAAAGGATGGATCGGCGTGAACATCATGGCGGCTCTGAATGATTTTTCATCGTTGCTGCGTGTCGCGCTGGAAGAGGGAGCCGATTTTATTTTTATCGGAGCGGGGTTGCCTTTTTGGGATACGAATGAAATCCCTTTAGAGGTGATCCACCGGACAAAAACGAAACTCGTGCCAATCGTCTCTTCCGCGAAAGCGGCGCGTCTGATCTTCCAATACTGGGATAAAAAATACGGGCGTGTTCCGGACGCATTGGTTCTCGAAGGGCCGAAAGCCGGCGGGCACTTAGGTTTTTCTTTGAGGCAGATCAATAATCCCGATTATCAACTGGAAAACTTGATTCCCCAGTTAGTGGAGCAAGTTAAAGAGTTGGAAACCGATTACGCCCGCCAAATTCCTATCATCGCCGGAGGCGGGATCTTCACCGGCGGAGATATTCGAAAGGCTTTGGAGATGGGTGTGCAGGGAGTCCAAATGAGCACGCGGTTCGTCGGTACCTTCGAATGCGACGCTTCCAACCGTTTCAAAGAAGCGTACCTTGAATGCCAACCAGAGGACATCACCATCATCAAAAGCCCGGTGGGGCTTCCGGGACGAGCGTTGCGCAATCAGTTCATTATCGATGTGGAAAGCGGTTTGGAGAAGCCTTTCGTATGTCCCTATCGCTGCTTGAGCACTTGCGACTTCGTCAACGCGCCTTACTGTATCGCGATGGCCTTAACGAACGCCCAAAAAGGGATCTTGGAAGAGGGGTTCGTCTTTTGCGGCGCGAATGCCTACCGCGTGAAAAAGATCGTGTCGGTCAAGGAGCTTGTCCAAACAATTAAAGAGGAGTATCAAGCCTCTTTCGAAAACGTGCCGGATACGCGCTAAGGCTATATCATCCCAAATGCCCGTAGTCGACGGGATAGAAAGAGACGTAGTTTGGATCGAAGGTTAATCGAACGGTCCCGATGGGGCCGTTTCTCTGTTTACCGATGATGATTTCGGCTTCGTGGGGCTCGTTCATGATCTGAACCTCGTTCTCGTCCGAGCCGTCTTTCTTTCTCTTGTAATAAGCTTCCCGATGAATGAACAGAACGGTATCCGCGTCCTGTTCGATAGCGCCGGATTCCCTGAGATCTGAGAGGCGGGGACGTTTGTCCTCGCGTTGCTCAATAGATCTTGAGAGTTGAGACGCCGCGATCACGACGACATCGAGTTCTTTCCCGAGGAGTTTCATCGATCGCGAGATCTCTGAAATCTCCTGTTGCCTGTTCTCTCGCTCTTTCCCGCAATTCATCAGTTGAAGGTAGTCAACGACCACGATGTCCAGCCCGTACTCTTTTTTTATTCGCCGCGCCTTCGTCCGCAGGGTTCGCGGTTCCAGCATCGAATCGTCGTCGATGATAAGGTTGGCGTCCGTCAACCGACTTGCCGCGTTCGTCAAGCGATCCCATTCGTCGTTGGTGATGTCTCCTTTTCTCAATTTGGAAAAGGGCACGCGGGAGGCAACGCTCAACAAACGCAGCGCGATCTGCTCGGCTGACATTTCCAGGCTGAAGACGCCCACCATCTGATTGGTCTGCAAAGACATGTTGTAGGCGAAATTCAGCGCCAAAGCCGATTTTCCCATCGAAGGACGAGCGGCGACGATCACCAGATCGGAATGATGGAAGCCCGTCGTCAGCATATCCAACGCATCGTATCCGGTGGAAACCCCCGATACGTACTTGTTGTCCTGCCGGCTGTCGTGTTTGACCTTAATATCAACGAGGTTTTCGAAGGCTTTGTCGATAATGGCTTTCAGTGGGCGGAAAGAACGATCCAACGTTCTTTCCCCAATTTTCAAGATCGAGCGCTCCGCCTGGTCCAAAATTTTATCGACCTCTTCGAGGCTGTAAGCGTTTTCGACAATCTTGCTGCCAGTATTGATCAGATTCCGTAAGATGGATTTCTCTCGTACCAGCTTCGCATACTCCACACAGTGAGCGGAGGTCGGTACGGCCTCCGCTAACTGAACCAGGAATATTTCCCCGCCGATCTTTTCGATCGCCGCTTCTTTGCGTAAAACGTCGGAGAGTGTGACGACATCGACGGGATCTGCTTTTTCCACCAAAGTCTCCATCGCGCGGAAAACGATTTTGTGTTTTTCGTTGTAAAAATCTTCGCTCGTGATGACTTCCATCACGTCTCCCACCGTTTCCGGGTCGATCAGCATCGATCCTAGAACGGCGCGTTCCGCCTCCGCGTCATTCGGCGGCGTTCGTACCTGTCTAACCCCTTCGGCCATGGACGGTTCCGGCAGCCTAAGCGGTTTGTTTCACAATCGGTTTGCCTTTTTTGCGGAAGTAGACGAACAACAAAATACCGACTGCCATCAGAATGACACCGGTGACCTGCGCCGCGCGCCACTCTCCCCAGTAAAGGCTGTCCAATCGCAATGACTCTACGAAGATGCGTCCGAGAGAATAAACGATAAAGTAGAGGGCGGTTGTCTCGCCATGGTTCTTCCTCTTCTTTGCATAAAAGAAGAAGAGGACGCAAAACGTCAGGATATCCCAAGCGCTCTCGTATAAAAAAGTGGGATGGAAATACTCGAATCCTTCATAACCCGGCATACGGTAGGGAAACGGGATGAACATTTTCCACGGCAAATCGGTCGGGCTGCCGTACGCCTCATAGTTGAAGAAGTTGCCCCATCTTCCGATCGCTTGCCCCAGAGGGAGCATCGCCGCCGCGATATCAGTTCCCTGAAAGAGCGTGAAGGAGCAGTTTTTCCTAAAACGCGTGTAGAGAGCCCCGCCAAGGAGCGCGCCCAGCACACCTCCGTATATCGCCAACCCTCCGTGCCAAGTCATAAAGATTTCAAGAAGATTGTCTTTGTACAAATCCCATTGGGAGAACACATAATAAAGCCGCGCGCCGGCAATCCCAAAGAAGATGCACACGATAATGGCTTCCGCCATATGCTCCTCATTCATCCCCTGCTTAACGCCGATGCGGCTTCCGATGATATAGCACAGTATGATCCCCGCGGCAATAACGATCCCGTACCAGTGAATATAGAACGGCCCGATTTTGAACGCGACAGGATTCAGCTGGATCGAATTGTCGAAGACCCCTTTCACAAAGAAAAAGAGCAACACCAAAGCAACGATGGCGATAATGGCCACAATCCACTTTTTCATCTTTTATCCCCCCTATTTCTTAACTGCCCGCAAGCCCCCTCGATATCCGCGCCTTTCTCCACGCGTTGGACGGCTTCAAACCCATTTTTCGTCAGAATTGACTGGAAACGCGCCACCTTCTCTTCGCTTGGCCGCCGGTAGGGATCGGCGACCGGATTCACCGGTATCAGGTTGATATTGACCTTCATCCCTTTCAGTAACGCGCAAAGTTCTTGAGCGGTTTCATCCGATTCATTCACGCCATCAATCAAGATGTACTCGATCGTGACGCGATCCCCGGTGTTTTCAATGTACTCGCGCAGTGTGAAGATCAGCTCTTCAACCGGATATTTGTGATTGATCGGCATCAACCGGTCTCGAATCCGATTATTCGGCGCGTGTAGCGAAACGGAAAGCGTGATGCCGGTTAAAAACGGCGTGCCTTCTTTGATCTCTTTTCCCAACCGTTCGATGCCGGGCACGACACCGGCCGTACTGACCGAGATGCGGCGTTTGCTGATGCCGAATTGTTTTGGATCGGTCAGGATGTGAATTGCCCGCTTGACTTCCTCGTAGTTCAACAGCGGCTCCCCCATCCCCATAAAAACGATGTTGCCGACCTTTTGCGCCGGTTCATCACGGTTGGAACCTGGCCGTCTTTCCATTACCAAAACCTGGCCGATGATCTCATCGCAGGTAAGGTTTCTTTTGAAACCGCTTCTTCCGGTGGCACAAAAATCACATTTAAGCGCGCATCCGACCTGTGAGGAAATACAGGCTGTGATGCGTTCTTTATGATAGAGAAGGACAGACTCGATCGTTTCCGAGTCATTAAGGCCCAAGAGGAACTTCTCGGTCCGATCGATAGAAGAGACCAGATGCTGCACGACTTCCGGGAGAACGAACCCGATCTGCGTCCCCAGCAGCCCTTTGATTTCCTGCGGGAGGTTGGTCATGTTTTCCGGTTCGTAAATATGTTTCTGGAAAACCCATTGGTTGATCTGATCCGCGCGAAAAGCCGGGTAACCCATATTCTTAAGAGTTTCCCGCAGTTCTTCGTTGCCCATGTTCAATAGAGAGTACAAATTTTACACCTTCCAAACCTCGCCGGTCACGGCGCTGTTCCATGCAGCGACGGTTTCCGGCAATAATAGATATTTTTTTCGTACATAATAGCCGATCTTATGCTCTAACACCTCGTTAAAGCCGTTCTCATAATCTCGTTCGGCGAGCTTTCGCAGCCGTTTGACTCCCGGATAGTCTCGGGTTTCCTCTAAAGAATCCGCGAGAAAGAGTATCTTTCCGATGTAACAGCGAAACGGATATCCGGTGGTGTGGTAAGTGACCGCCTCCACGATGTCAGATAGGAATCCCAGATTTCCCCGCCACCTCTTCAGAAAAAGCCCTGCAATTATACCATGATACAGAATCGGCTCTCTTTCGAGGTAAGGATTTCGGGCTATGCCTGACCGGAGCGCCACGCGACGCAAGTATTCCACCGGCCATTCCCGAAAAAGATCATGCGCCAAAACGCCTATCATAACAGGTTCATAAGGCAATCGGTGTTTGACGCACAATCTGTTGGCATAATCTTCAGAAGCCGAAATATGGGCCGTTCGTTTTTCCGAAAGGTTCAGGCGGATGAGACGCCTCAGTTCTTTAGCGAGCGTAGCGTATGCCAAATATGACTACCTCTTCAGCCTTTGGAGCCACCTCCACGAGAGTGAACAACTGGTTGGCTTTCGTTCTTTCGATGCGCTTGTCGCTTAACCACAAGACTGAATCATCAGGAACACTCGTATAAGTGTAGGCTTTCAAAGGTTTTTCAGTGTAGTTTTTAACGGTGAGCCGGTATCGGCGAATCGACTCTTTTCCCTCTTCACGAGACTCGATTAGCTCGAACTTGCCCTGCAATTCGACGGTCCGCCCGATCGCGATATCGACCGTATCGCCGATCGGTTTGTCGGAAAGGGCCGACTCGCCGATCAAAACGGTATCAAACGCTCTTTTCTGGTAGACGCTGACTGTCCCGGCTGGTACCGCCTTGGTCAGCTCTTCCATATGGATCGTTTGATTTAACGCCCTGAAGGCGCTCTCGTTCGTGTAGTAGGTACTGGAGAAAGTATAACGCTTTTCGTAAGGTTGTCTGAATTCCAAGAAACGGTAGTAAGTGGATTGTTCTCCCGAAAAATCAAATACGCCGGGAACCGGGTACAAGACGTAACCTGAGAAATCGGACGCACCCCCTCCAAATGAGGCTTCTTTCTCCTCCGCGAGATAGAATTGGGCACGCGGAGCAGCAGGCACCGCATAGTCGTTCTGACTGACCCGATTGATCTGTCCTGAGAAGAGGATCAGATTGTCCGTATGGATCGTTTCGCGTAAAGCGTTGGCGATCTTCAAAGTTCCCCTCAAGGTCGCCGCGTCTTCTTCGAGGTGCAGCGCATAGAAAGCTTCCCATCCTAATCCTTGGAGCTGGTAGGACACTTTCGCGCGCGCCACGTTTTCATCAAACCGAACGGACATCTTCGGCTCCGTGTTGATGCGGGGCAATGAGGCAAAGACCGGTGTCCCGTTGAGGGGTTTGAATATTCCGCCGGGGCCTTTCAGAAGGACCGGTTCCGCGCAAACCAGCGTATACGCCCCTTTCGTCCCATCGGCGAACAGCCAGGTGATCTCATGCCCTTCCCAATCTTTGAGCAGCCTATCCACCACGTACATTTCGGCTCCCATATAGAAGGCGCTTTCATAGGCCGGAATCGTCGCGAAGGTATCCGTGAGGATACCGCTTAACACGTTGATTTCGGCGGAACGGCCGTTGATCTCTTCTTCTACGCCGATATAGGCCAACTGATTGGGGTAGATAACCAAGAAATTGGAAAACCCCGGTACCGCACAAATTAAGGCCAACAAACTAATCATCGCATACTTCATCTTGACACCTCTCTTTCGATGTTTTGGTATTGGTCCCATAATGCTTCAGAACTGCTGGAGACTGCTTGCGCTCCGCTTCTGATAAGAAATTTCGCCTCTTGGACGTCATCGACTAAACCGGCAGAAATACAGACGGGAAACGGCTGAATCTGCTTTTCTCGTAAATACGCGATCACTTTTGGAAAAGCGCATCCGGGAAGTATTTCGATGATATCGGGCCGATAGGATAGGATCGTTTCGTGAAGATGGCACAAAGCGCTCGAATCGAGAGCGAATGACCTTAGGACAGCGGGGTAGGCGTACTTCTTCGCCACTTCGATCAGCCGGGGTTTCACGGTAATGATCCCGTCCAACCCCTGGAGTTTTAGAAAGCGGAAACCGTACTCATCTCCGGAAAGGCCATCAACAAAGTCAATGTCGACGAACACCCGGAAGGACATTTTTTTGTATGCTTTTATTTGACCTTGGACGCTGATCAAGTCTGTTTTGAGGATGAAGACCGTATTGCCTTTGTAGCGCCGGATTCTTTCGATGTCGGTTTTCGAGTCCCAAACGGCCGCGATTAACGGAGGAAAATCAATCTTCATCTTTTTCGAATAAAATGAACTTAACGAACTCTGAGGCGATTTCGGGATCGAAGAAACGTCCGTGATCCTCGCGTATAACGCGCAAGGCTTCTGTCTGAGACATCACGCCTGTCGAAAACTCAGAATCAACGGTATTCAGAGCGTTGTCATACCAATTGATGATCGAAAGAACACGCACCCAATAAGGAATCTGGTCTCCTTTCAAATGATCCGGGAAGCCTTTTCCGTCGTAGCGTTCGTGATGGTGCCTCACAAAGGGTAAGAAATCGTTCAGAACCTCCAAGGTGGAGATAAAGATGCTACCCGCCACGGTATGGTCCTGGCCGGTGTCTTCGAAGATTCGCAAACGAGTCGGTGAATACAGCATCAGTTGCTCCAGACCGATCCTTCCTACATCATGCAGCATCCCGTACCTTAAAAAAAGATTCTCGTCGATTTCGGGCAACCCCAGCGCCTTCGCAAAGGCTAAGAAACGACGCGCCACGCGTTGTGAGTGGCTATACCCGCGCGCGTCTTCCACTTCCATCAAAACAACCAATGGCTCCAATACCGAGATCAACCGTTTTCTGACGGATTGAGTCGAACAGAAAAACGGGAATTCTTTGTTCGCTTTTTCAAACGCCCAATTCATTGCCAAGATGACATTTTCTTTCTGTGCCGGGTCATATACCTGGAAAACCCGATCTTGATTGATGTACCCTTCGATCGCGTCCTCGAAAAAATAAAGGGCGACTCCCTGGAAGTCTTCTTTCCGATCGCTGATCAGTAGATTATCGGGTAAAGCGGCGTATAGGGAATACTGACGGATATACTCCTCCAACTCTGTCCGCAAAGGGGTCTTTTCTACCTTCAGGATTCTTTGCAAACGTTCTTTGTCCACAGTCCAATCCCCATTTCGGCCCTCAAGGCCACAAAGTCGAAAATTGTATCAATAGTCGTTGGAAAAAGTCGACGACTGGATTCATGATATTCCCCGCCAAACCTGAAACGACCAAAAACAAGAGGATCACGATCCCGTATACTTGATATCCAACAACTTTCTTCATATGTTTGGACGTGTAAAAGGCTGTCCATAGGTTCGCGGCGTCCAACGGCATAATTGGAAACAGATTAAAGATAAAAATGACAAAGTTTGTTACCATGAAAAAACCCATCAAATCAGAGAGATATCGTGTGAGTAGTATTCCCTGACTGGCATCGGGGTTAAAAAAATAGCTGAATCGATGCAAACCGAAAAAATAATAGACCAAGCCGGTAATGAACCCCAGCACTAAACTAAACAAAGGGCCCGAGAAGGTGATGACCAAAATATCCCGTTTTCTTTTCAGCTTGACCGCATTGATCGGAATCGGGCGCGACCACCCATATCCGAACAGGAAAAATACGATTATACCGATAGGATCCAAATGTTTAAACGGATTCGGCGTGGCTCTTCCTAAAAGGATCGGGGTGTTGTCACCGAGCGCTACGGCCGCCCTCGCGTGCGCCCACTCGTGCAAGCCCAGAGCGAAAATCACTGCCGGTATTCTTGTGACAAATGCCCTTAGAAACCGGATCCACTCAAAGGGTTCGCCGAAAAACACGGGAGCAGCCCCATTCTCAGTCCGTGTTGATGCGTTCGGACATCCGGTTGATTTCGAGGATCACCCGTCTCGCGTCGACAGTCGGATAATCTTCGGGAGAGAAAGTGTCCCCTCCGGATCTCTCCGGGCGACGCAAGTAAACCCAGCGGCCATTTACCATCGTTCCGAGAACGTCTTTTGCCGCAGCGCTGTAAACCAGGTACGAAAAGAGCTTCGCGGAAGCGTCGCTTCCTTCGAAAGAAAACGGATGGTAGTTGACGTCTTCCATGCTGATCAAAGCCAAGTCCGCGTCGCTTCCCGCGCTTATCGAACCGGAACCCGGGAAACCCAGATAGCGATACCCGTATTCGGTTGCCATTCTGAAAGCGTCTTTCGCCGGATAGACGGTCGGATCACCTGAGATGCCTTTTTGCACCAATGCGGTCAGTAGCATCTCACGCCAGATATCAAGCGCGTTATTGCTGGCGACGCTATCCGTTCCGAGAATGACCGGCATTCCCGCTTCCTTGAACAAAGAGAGGGGAGCGACACCATTCGCGAGCTTCAAATTTGAGGAAGGATTGTGCAGAACGATCGCTTTCGATCCCTTCATCAGCGCAATCTCTCGCTCTTCCAAGTGAACGCAATGGGCCATATAGCACGGGACTTCGAAGAGGCCGGTGCGTGCCAGCGATTCGATGGTGTAGAGCTCGCGTTCCCGTTTCGATTCGCGTATATGAATATGAACGAAGGTATCGACTTCTTTGGCGATCCCGACAATTCGGCTGATATACGCATCGGAGCACGTATAAGGCGCGTGCGGACCGAATCCCACTCGGATCCGGTTCTGATATCCGTGCCACTTCTCAAAGGCTCTCCGGTTTTCCTCCGCTCTTCCATTCTCGCCGCCCTGATCGACCAAACCGCGGCAAACGCACCCTTTCATCCCGAAATCCGCAATCGCCTGACACACGCGGTCTGGATACATATACATATCGTTGAACAGGGCGATACCGTAGCGCGCCATCTCCATTTGCGAGAAAAGCGCCCCCCAGTAAACGTCTTCCGGCGTTAGTCGGTCCTCTCGAGGTAAAATGTGATTGAAAAGCCATTCTTCAAAAGAGCTGTCATCCGCCACTCCCCGCAAAAAAGCCATTCCGGTATGGGTATGGGCATTGACAAGCGCCGGTATCGCCAAAATACGCCGATCACCGAAAGCGATCCTTTCAGAGTCTTGCGTTTCGGGATCATGTTTGGAGACCTTAACGATCTTCCCTTCTTTTATGAACAGGTCTTGATTTATTAATATTTTGTCTCCACTCAATACTGTTACGTTTTGTATAATCATAACTTATCCTTCCGAAGAAAAGTTCCGTTGAGGTCTGATTTCCTCCACGACTTTGAGATAACCGTTCTTCATCGCTTGTTTTCCTCTTTTAATCCCCGAGAACTCCTTAAAGTATTGGGAACTCTTTTCTTCCAGCATTTGTTGAACAACGATATCGACTTCCTTGATTTTCCTGAGCAAGGCGATTTCACGTTCCGTGTAGTTTCTTTTCACGGAAAAAAACTGCCGCAGCAACTCTCCCCTTTCATCAATCAAGGGCCGTATCTTTTCGATTTCCTCAAAGTCTATACTGTTAAGATAGACCTCGATATTTACGGATTTCTCCAAAATGGTTTCAAGCAGTTTTTCTTCCATCACATAACCTCTATTTTACCTTATTTGCGGAAAAGAATCCAACATCTGAAGAAAGCGTGATTAGCCGTATCGTCGAAGATCTTGTCGATTACTTTTACAGACTGATACGGATATACCCTTCCGTGAAGAATTCTTTAAACCGGTCGTTCGAAAGGATATAGGGCGTTTTCAGCGACTTCGCCGTCTCGAAAACCTCTCGATCGGCATAATCGACCACCTTAACCCCGGCGTATCGGCAAAACTCATCGAAGATCTTCTTCTCACCCCACTTCAACACGCGTCGAAATGACCGATCGAAGACCCATAGAAGCGGGAAATAGAACTGGTCGGAGCGTTTGGCGATGTAATAGTATACTTCAAAGAGGCCGGATACCGAAGGTTCTCCCGATAGCCACCCCACGTTGCTGCCGTCGACGATGATCGGTTTTCTCACCTTTCTGGACGCCAAGCTCTGTAAATACTCCAAAGTCGCCAAATAGCGGTGTTTGGCGTATTCAATCTTGACGTAGATATTTCCCTGTGGTAACAGACGCAATCGGCCGGGTTCCACCCACTCCCAACTCACTGATTGTATCGGCAAATCCGGGGTAGTTTTTAAGAAGAAACGCATGGGCGGCAACCTGAGTTCTCTCATCGAAGCTTCAAATCCGCCGGTTTTCAGGTCGCCCAATTTGAGCATCGGGCGGATTTTCGGAGACGGTGGCCCAGAGGGTTCATAAACGGTAGTGATGGGGACGATGACGGCAATTTTTTCCGGTAGAAGGTATTGGTCGGCGTATTTTTTCGTGACGACGTGAACGGTTCCTTCTTTGCCTAAGACGGGGAAGTCTTTAAGGAGTCGAATGCATACTCTGGCGGACACGGCGATTCTGGCCTCTCATCCGAATACAAGAAGCGGGATATAAAGTTCATCCGCCGTCAAGCTGCCGTGTTTTCCCCTGAACGTTTTTTCGTTGCCGGTATACCGGTAATGAATGGAACCGCGATTTTTGGACAAGGCGATCCAATAACCGAGTCGCTCCAGAATTTCATCTCGTTTTTCAGAGTCTTGCAAAGACCCGAATAATCCGCTCTGGATCGCTTCTTCCCGGGATAGAAGCAGAAAGCGTTTCGAGTAGCGTTCTTGAAAGTATTGTCGAAAGGCTTTCCCCTCTTTCGGGATGAAGTACAAGGCGCGAGGTTCTCCGAAAGGGGGAATATCGAGGAATTCTTTGACCAATTTGTCTTTGGGGCTTATCCATTCTTCGTCGCTCCAAACGGTCTCGAGTTGGCCGTGATCTGCCGATATGAGCAACCCGGTATCCTGGTGCTCTCTTCTTTCGAAATAATCTTCGAAAACGTTGCGCAATAGATAAAAAAAGGTCTTCAATTCCAGTCCATACTCGGGTGAAAACGGTCCGTACTGGTGGCCGAAAGAATCGGTTAAACCCCAATACCCAAACACGAAAAGGGGACCCTCTTCTTCCAAGGCTCTTTTTAAGAGGAGAACCATATCGACCATGTCCGAATATCCCTTCAGGGTCGAACCGACATGGTGCATTTTACTCAACCCCGAATTTTTGAACAGGTTCGAGGTAACGCTCAGGCACTTGACGCCCGTTCTAGACAACTTTTCGAAAATGGTTTTGACCGGAAGCCATTTGAACGGGTTGAACCCGTGATGGGTCAACAGATCGCGATCCATTCCGACTGGACTGATATCCAGCATATTCACCAATGAAAAAAAGCGTTTCAAGTAGAGGATATACCCTAACATACCGTGCTCGAGCGGAGTCGATGCAGTGTATAACGTGGTTAGCGCGGCGGTGGTCGTTGTCGGAAAAGTGCTGCTGATTCTTAATTTAGAAAAGGGCGAGGTGAGTTCCGAAAACACAGGGTCTTTTAAACAATGAAGAAAACTATGCCAGCCGAACGCATCCAGGATAAATAGGATAATCTTCGACTTTTCGGGATTCTGAGATTCGCCGAATAACTGCCGAATCGGCAGGGCGGGGTGGAGCGGCGCGACTCCGAAGTAGTCCAGAATCCCGTTGGATAATCCCAAGATGGATTCCGGACCGTAGTCGGGTATGATTAAACTTCCATCCATCGGGGTGGAAGCGGTTTCTTTCTGCATATCGGCCTCCCGTTTCTGTAAGATTCGGCATGTTTTTTTGGCCGCTAATTTACTACCAATTGAGAAGTATCCGAAAGCACCTGCTTAA
>Ga0302245_1000578_pt1 | contig 29588 bp, 24 predicted proteins | sample AAG_UR_Thr_MG_FD_193512 | JGI IMG/M metagenome (GOLD analysis project Ga0302245, IMG submission 193512) | Enriched activated sludge microbial communities from anaerobic digester in WTTP, New Holstein, Wisconsin, United States - AAG_UR_Thr | ecosystem: Engineered > Bioreactor > Anaerobic >... | reverse complement strand
GTGGCGGCGTAGCGCGCGATTTTGCCCCCTGCGGCGGCGCCGCCGCAGGGGGCAAGCCAAGAAACACCTTGAGTGGAAACCATGACGACCAATTTGCTGAACTTGACGGACACAACTCCTAATGGGAGCGTTAGGCTGGCTGGGGCGGGTGGGGCGGGTTTGGGCGCGGGCCTGAGCCGGATTGGAGGGATGGACGACCTGCGGGTGATGTAAAACGAGGTTCCAAGGCGGGAGGGAGAGGACGCGAGCGTTCGGCAAAGCCGGGACGGGCGGCCAGGTGTTGTCGCATGCCGTGGTTTTTCGGCGGGATGGAGCCAAGGTTGGCGGAGACGTTTCCCCACCCGGGCGGAGGTTGCCGCAAGGCGACTGCTTGCGCTGCCCTCATCGCGGGCAGGGCGTTCGCCCGTTTGGGTGGGGGCCGTTGCAAGGTTGCATTCCGGCCAGAGCAGCCCGTGTCCGGAAGCGCGCCGCCGTGGGAGAGGCGCGTTGTCTCGCGGGCTTCCATTCGGACGGCTTTGCGCGTAGTTGGCGGAAAATATCCTGGGTGGCTGGGGGCGGCATGAATTGCGGGGCGAGAGCCCGGGATCTCGACTGCGCCACTGGCAGGAAAAAGGATGTGGCCACCTTCAGCCCCGGTTTGCGGTCGAAGCATCTACGCCGTGTTTTCTTTCTAGTTGACGGGCCGGGGGTCAACCCCAACTCTGCAAAAGATTCATATGTTCGCTTACTTTTGGGTCGCAACGGGCGGCGCGTTGGGCAGCGTGGCCCGCTACTGGCTTTCAGGGGTTGTGGCGCAACAGACTGGCGCCACCTTTCCCTGGGGCACAATTCTGGTCAACGCCTCCGGTTCGCTGGTCATTGGGGTCTTCGCGGCGCTGACCGGCGCGGATGGCCGCTGGCTGGTGCCCGATTGGTTTCGCCAGCAGTTCTTTATGCTGGGGCTATGCGGCGGCTATACCACTTTCTCCTCGTTCAGTTTGCAAACTCTCAACCTGGCACAAGCGGGTGAATGGCTTTACGCGAGTGCCAATGTCGTTCTTTCCGTCCTCACCTGCCTGGCCGCCGTCTGGCTCGGGCATGGACTGGCGGCGGCCTTGAACGTGGTTTCGCGATGACCGAACAGCTCCCACCCGCGACGCCGCCGGCAGCTCCGGACGGCCCGGTTAACCCGTTCTCCTGATATGCCCCTCCCCCGCGAAGCCGTTTTGTTGCGCATCTTTATTGGCGAAAGCGATCGCTGGGGACACCAGCCGCTCTATGAGGCGATCGTGCTCAAGGCGCGGGAGCTGCATTTGGCCGGGGCCACGGTGTTGCGCGGGCCGATGGGGTTTGGCCAATCCAGCCGCTTGCACACCGCCAAAATCCTCCGCCTCTCGGCGAACCTGCCGCTGGTCATTGAGATTGTGGACCGCCCGGAAAAGATTCAGTCGTTCCTGCCGGTGCTTGAGCCCATGCTGGCCGGCGGCCTGCTGACCCTGGAAAAGGTCACCGTGATCGAGCCCCGGGCGGGGCGGGCGGCCGAATCGGCGCGTCCGGAGCCAGGCCCTTTCGAGGCTTGACATTTCGGCCGAAACGGGCAGATTGCGCGGGTTGATTCCAAATCGGAGGTTGTCGTGACAGCCCCGTTGCGGCGGGGTCCCGGCTCGGAGGAGTCGGTAGCGCGGTTATCATAGCCCGGTTTGGCGAGAATAAATTATGCAGCATATACGCAATATTGCGATTATAGCCCATGTGGATCATGGCAAGACCACTTTGGTGGATTGCCTGCTCAAACAATCGGGCACCTTCCGCGCCAACCAGGCGATTGCCGCCGAAGAGCGCATCATGGATTCCATGGACCTGGAGCGGGAAAAGGGCATCACCATCAAGGCCAAAAACGCGGCGTTCAAATACCGGAATTACCACGTCAATATCGTGGACACTCCCGGCCACGCGGATTTCGGCGGCGAAGTCGAGCGCATCATGAACATGATTGACGGCGTGCTGCTGGTGGTGGACGCCGCCGATGGCCCGCAAGCCCAAACCCGCTTCGTATTGCGCAAGGCGCTCGAAGCCGGGGCCCGGCCCATTGTCGTGATTAACAAAATTGACCGCGAAAACGCCAACCCGCACCACGTGCTCGATAAGGTGTGGGAACTCTTCCTTTCGCTCCAGGCCTCGGACGAACAAATGGACTTTCCGGTGATTTACGCCAGCGCCCGCGACGGCTACGCCACCACCGACCTCAAGCACCCGGGCAAAACCATGAAGCCGCTGTTCGACGCGATCCTCAAGCACATCCCGCCGCCGCGCGTTCACGCCGGGGACGGCTTTCAACTGTTGGTGGCCAACCTGGATTATTCGGATTACCTCGGGCGAATTGCCTTCGGCAAAATCCACTCCGGCACGGTGCGGGAAGGCGATCCCTGCGTCTGCCTCCACGGCGACGGGCGCAAAAGCACGGCCCGGATTACGGCCATCTTTCAGTTCGAGGGCCTGAAGCGGATCCAGGTGCCCGAAGCCCACGCCGGCGACGTGGTCGGCCTGACGGGATTTGAGGACGTGTTTATTGGCGAAACGCTCACCGATTCGGAGACGCGGCCGCCGCTGCCGTTTGTGCCCATTGACCCGCCGACCATCCAAATGCAATTTGCGGTCAATGACGGCCCGCTCGCCGGGCAGGATGGCCAGTTAGTCACCGCCCGCCATATTTGGGAACGGCTGGTCAAGGAAGCCCGCACCAATGTCGCCTTGCGCATCGCGCCAACCGCCGCGCCCAACATTTTCAACGTAAGCGGGCGCGGCGAAATGCAAATCGCCATTCTGGTCGAGCAAATGCGCCGGGAAAACTACGAAGTCCTGGTCTCGCGCCCCGAGGTCATCTATCGCAAGGACAGCCAGGGCAACCTGCTGGAGCCCATCGAAAAACTGTTTCTGGAAATACCCCGGGAGGCCATGGGCGCCGTCCTGGAAAACCTTGCCGACCGCCGGGGCGAGATCACCAGCATCCACCACCAGGGCGACCACGTCAGCCTCGAAGCGCTCATTCCCATGCGCGGGTTGATTGGCTTCGAGACCGACCTCGTCAACCAAACCCGCGGCCTCGGCGTCCTGAGCCATCTCTTCCATGAATACGGCCCGCACCGGGGCGAGATTGCGGCCCGCAAAAACGGTTCGCTGGTCAGCATGGAAAACGGCCAGGCAATGGCCTACGCGCTGAACCTGCTCCAGGAACGCGGCCGGTTGATCGTGGAACCGGGCGACGCGATCTACGCTGGCATGATTGTAGGCGAAAACGCCCGCGAAAACGACATCCCGGTCAACCCCTGCAAGGCAAAGAAGCTCACGAACATGCGCTCCCAGGGCGAGGGCAAGGGCATCCAGCTCAATCCTCCGCTCAAGTTATCGCTGGAACGCGCGCTGGAATATATCGGCCCGGATGAGTACGTCGAAGCGACCCCCAAAAACCTGCGCCTGCGGAAAAAGATCCTGGATGAAGTTCGGCGCAAGCGCGCCGCCCAGGCCCGTGCGACTAAAGGCGTGGCGGAATAACCCGCGCCCCCGCCCCGCGGCGCGGCCCGCGCTGACGCCCGGCTAACCAACGGCGCCGGTTCCCAAACCGGCCGGACTGCCGCCGGATGGAGCCCGGCGGATCAAACGGTAGATATTATCTTTGAGCTTGGCTCGCCGCATCTTGAGTTCCTCGATTTCCTGGTCCGTGGCGAAATCAATTTCCTCCTCGATGCGATAGATTTCGTCATCCAGCCGATGATATTCATCGTAGATGTTCCGAAAGTGGTCGTCGCCCCCCTGGAGTCGCCGGATCGTCTCGCGATGCTCCGGAAACTCGCGCAGGATGGGATGATGTAAGTCCATGGGAGTGGTCTCCTGTTTTTTGGTTTTCCTGGTTTATTCGTGAAACGGCGAACCGTGAGCGGGTCGTCCGTCGCCCGCGCCACGCACCGCCGCCCGACGGCCCATCGGGCTGGCCGGCCATTCTGTCGCCGGCCCGGGCGCGCCGGCAACCGGCTGTCTCGCGTTTCTTCAATGCCATTCGCGGTCTGGCCGCATTACGCGGCTCGGTTCGCATTCTACGCGAATCCGGCCCCCGGTAAAGGATTTCTCGCTCCTCTCTCCGGCAATCGAAACGCCGCGAACCGGGGAAATAGCGGATGGTCGTGGGGATTTCGCCCCTCTTTTTCCTCCAAATTCTCTGCCTATCGCCTTGACTTCCGGGCGGCGGCAGATCATTAAGCCGAGCCAGTAATCGCGATGCACAATAGTCCGGTGACAGCATGAATCTGCTTCGACGCAAAACCGTCACTGCCCTGCAAGCCGAGGCGTTGGCAGACCAAAGCCTCCATCGGGCGCTGGGTCCGGTAAATCTCACCGCCCTGGGCGTCGGGGCCATTATCGGCACCGGCATCTTTGTGCTCACCGGAACCGTCGCGGCCCAAAATGCCGGGCCGGCGGTGGTGCTTTCGTTCGCGCTCGCCGGGCTGGCCTCCATCTTCGCCGCGCTGTGCTACAGCGAATTCGCCTCGCTCGTGCCAATGGCTGGCAGCGCCTATACTTATGGCTACGCCACCCTCGGCGAACTCTTCGCCTGGATCATCGGCTGGGACCTGATTCTCGAATACGCGGTCGGCGCCATCACCGTGTCCATTGGCTGGTCGGGCTACGTCGTGTCCTTCCTGAACGACTGCGGCCTGGTCGTGCCGCCCGAGCTTTCCGCCGCCCGCGGCACACAACTCGTCCAACTCCCGGCCACCCTGGCGGCGGCGATGAAAATGAAAGCCGGCTGGGCCGTCTTCAGCGCGGGATTGGCGGACCAAATCAAAGCCCTGGGCGCCGACCCCGCCACCCTTCCCCAGGCCACCGCCATTTTCAACCTCCCGGCGGTGTTGATTATCTTCGTCGTCACCACCTTGTTGGTGGTCGGCATTCGCGAGTCCGCCCACTTCAACAACATTATCGTCATTATAAAAATAGCCGTGGTGCTGCTGTTCATCGTCGGGGCGGCGCGCGCCATCCAAACCGCCCATTGGCATCCGTTCATCCCCGCTAATGCCGGCACGGCAGGCCACTTCGGCTGGTCAGGCATCATGACCGGCGCGGGCATCGTCTTCTTCGCCTACATCGGCTTCGACGCCGTCAGCACGGCGGCCCAGGAAGCCCGGAACCCGCAGCGGGACATGCCGATCGGCATTATTGGCTCGCTCCTCATCTGCACCGTTCTTTACATCCTCGTCTCGGCCATTGCCACCGGCGTGGTGCCCTATGCCCAGTTGGACGTGCCGGACCCGATTGCCATGGCTGCCGACCACGCGGGCATGGGCTGGATGGGCGGCCTCATCAAGCTCGGCGCGATTGCCGGCCTGTCCTCCGTCATCCTGGTCATGCTGCTCGGCCAATCCCGCGTCTTCTACAGCATGAGCCGCGACGGCTTGCTGCCGCCGTTCGTCAGCCAGGTCCATCCCCGCTTCCGCACGCCCTGGATTACCTCCATCATCACCGGCCTCGGCGTGGCGTTCTTCTCGGCCGTGTTCACCGTGCGCGAAGCCGGCAGCCTCTGCTCCATTGGCACCCTGCTGGCCTTTGTCATCGTCTCCGTCGGCGTGCTGGTGCTCCGCGTGCGCGAACCTCACCTGCCGCGCCGATTCACCACTCCCGCCGTTTGGTTTGTGGCCCCCGCTGGCGCCATCTCCGCCCTGACCCTGATGTCCGCCCTGCCGCTGACCACCTGGCTGCGCCTGATCATTTGGTTCCTTATCGGGTTGGGAGTCTATTTCACTTATGGCGTCCGCCGGAGCAAACTCGCCTCGACGCCCTCCACCCCGCCCCAACCTTAAAAATCACCGTGTCGGCGCAAATAGCCCGGCCGATGGGGACCGCCGTCACGTGGCTACTGGGCATTGGCGGGCGATAAGCCTCGGACGACCTTCGATATTTCTTCATAATTGTGCTTGCGCTATCGCCAGGATTCGGCATGATGAGCCCACCTAAGAAGCCGCGGGGTGGAGCAGCCCGGTAGCTCGTCAGGCTCATAACCTGAAGGTCGCTGGTTCAAATCCAGCCCCCGCAACCAATTTACGGGCCTGAAACTCACGTTTCAGGCCCGTTGTTCAATTCTTCTGCTCGCAATGGGCATTGCTATCTTTACGATGGTAAGTGCGGGTGGCGCAAAACCTGTCTTGTGGGTCAACTCGGCCTGCAGGTTTGTGCCACATTATGCTTGCCTTCAGGCAGTGCTATGTGAAAATAACTGTGCAGTCATTAACCATTAATCAGTAGCAGCTAGTTTGGCAGATTATCACCGCATGAATGAACTTCAGTCGGGGAGGGCTAATTGAGTCGCCCCTATCCCTTTCGCTCGCGTTACTCCCGAGAACCCCTCCACCGCCGTAATGGCAAGATCCGCGCGCGTGAGGTGCGCGTGTTGGACGAAAACCGGCAGCAGCTTGGAGTGATGACCCTCAATGAAGCCTTGCGCATTGCGATGAGCAAGGGACTCGACTTGGTGGAGATTGCGCCCAATGCCACGCCTTCCGTGTGCCGAATCGTGGATTATGGCAGGTTCATGTACGAGGAGGCCAAGCGAAACAAAGACTCCGCCGGGCGGCAAGCGGCGAGCAAAATGAAGGAGATTCAGCTCTCGCCGACGATTGATCCGCATGATTTCGAAACCAAGCTGAACAGGGCTGTGGATTTTCTATGCGAGGACATGAAGGTGCGGATCAAACTGCGCTTTCGTGGTCGTCAGAAAGCGCACACGGAATTTGGGTTTGAGGTCGTGAACCGCTTCGTCAAGGAAGTCGCCCCGTGGGGGCAGGCGGATTCGCCGCCGAAGATGCTCGGAGACCGCGATCTCAACGCTGTGATTAGTCCTCTTCCTCGCAACAAACGCGCCCGGAACCCCCGGCAGGAAGCGTCAACAGAGTTCCCGGAACGGGCTGCAACGGGTCAGCAATCGGAATCAGCGGCAGCGTCAGCAAATTCGGGCGCGGTTTCCTGAGTTATCGGGGCCTATTTCAAATCCGGGCCCGGTAACCGGATAAAAGTGGCGCCGGAAGCCGAGACTCTCCACTTGGACGAAGCGACTCTGTACGAGGTTGGGACAGCAGTTTCGTGACTATTGGGAGCGGAAAGGTGGGGTGGCCGACGGGATTTGAACCCGCGACAGCCAGATCCACAATCTGGGGCTCTAACCAGGCTGAGCTACGGCCACCAACCCGCCCGAGCGTAGATTTCCACGGGCAGAACGTCAAGTCCGCAGCTTTAAAAAAACCCCGCCGTTGCCGTGTGCGACCTTCCTGCGGAACCTAATTGCAACAGTGGGACAAGCGGGCTGTTTTCGACGTCCATTGAAGGCATGCCGGCCACACCTCGGCTACGCGTCCGTTTAATCGTTCAACTTACAGTTCGAGTTCTAAGTCGCTGATCACGAACAGGGCAGGGTAAATTCTGCGCTGGGCCTGGTAAAGAACGCAACTCCTATGCCGCAGTACTTGTGCCAATCTCAATTCTGAGAAACGGGGAGGGCCTCACGAATACGGTTCACCACTTTTGCGCCGTGCCATAGCCACGGACGAAGCCGATGCACTGGCCCACTTCCGGAGTCGAATTTTCCCAGTGGTATTCGTATTCGATAGCGACGTTGCCGGCAAAACCTTGCACCTTCAACTCATGCAAAAGTGCCGGAATATCGGAAACCCCAGTGCCAAACGGCACATCATGCGCACCGGGACCCATCTCATTCAAATCTTTGAGGTGGCTGCTGACAATCCGTCCCTTGAGGATGCGCAGGCACTCCACCGGTTTGAGGTGGGAGCGAACCCAATGGCCGCTGTCGGCACAGGCTCCAATACGGGCATCCCGGTCTTTGACGACCGATAAAACGTAGTTCGGATCCCACATGCGATATCCTGGATCATTGGCGCGCTTCGGATGGTTATGAAAACCCACCTTGAGATCATATTCCCGAACCAGCTTCTCGATGGTATCAATCGCCTCAACAGATTCGGTGGTGATGGCATACAGCCCCAGCGCTTTGGCGAACGTAAAAATCTTGCGGGCCTCCGCTTCGTCGCGGGGAATGCTGACCACGCCGTAGTTGACTGCTGTGACTCTGGCTGCGGCGAGCTTGTCTTTGACCTTTTGAATCGTTTCGGGAGAAGCGTGGTGGTCCCACTTGACGCCGGGTTCCTCCGGGCTAAGCCGTTGGCCGGGGTAGAACTCGATAACCTTGCCGCCGCCCTGAGCCGTCTTTTCGATAGCTTCAAAGACCGTAAACCGATTGAAGGTATAGGCCTGACAGCCAATGGCAAATCCGCCGGTCTTGCAGGCGTCAGGGATTTTAGTTTCGCCGCGCAACAACGACGGCATCCCTAGGGAGACGACCAGGCAGCACTGGCTCAGGAAAAGAATGAGTTTTCGCTTCATACGCGTTTAATTAAGTCTCGTTAGCCGTCAAAGGCAATACCAATTCCGAGTTCCAGGTATCAGGCGCCCCACGCGGAGCAAAGCTGCCAGACTCGGCTGGCCGCGCCCAAAACTAACTGGAGACAGGCTCGTGCTTCGGCAGAATTGGAACGGACGTGGCGGGCGCGCATTGAAACAATCTCTAAGAAAAAAGCCGAACCCTCTTTTTCGGAGTTCGGCTTTCATAAAAGACCTGGCGGCGACCTACTCTCGCGGAATCTATAAAACCACTACCATCGGCAAGACTGCGTTTGACGGCCGTGTTCGGAATGGGAACGGGTCGGACCACAGCTTCAAGGCCACCAAGAAATCTCAAGGAACATCGCCAACCCTGGCGGTTTCTCTGAAAACTGCACACAGGCGAACAACCGGATTACAATTCGCGAGTTAAAATCGCTCTTGCCCTTCGAGGAAGGGAAAGAAGCGATCAAGCCGCACGACCGATTAGTATTAGTCCGCTGAACGGATCACTCCGCTTACACGCCTAACCTATCAACCCGGTAGTCTGCCGGGGGTCTTTAGGAACCTTGCGGTTCGGGAAACATTATCTTGGGATGAGCTTGGCACTTAGATGCATTCAGCGCTTATCTCTTCCGCACATGGCTACGCAACGCTGCCGCTGACGCGACAATTGCCACACCAGAAGTGCGTCAAATCTGGTCCTCTCGTACTAAGATTTGAACCCCTCAAGTTTCCTGCGCCCACAGTGGATAAGGACCGAACTGTCTCACGACGTTCTGAACCCAACTCGCGTGCCGCTTTAACCGGCGAACAGCCGGACCCTTGGGACCTTCTTCAGCCCCAGGATGCGACGAGTCGACATCGAGGTGCCAAACCGAGTCGTCGATATGAACTCTTGGACTCGATCAGCCTGTTATCCCTAGCGTACCTTTTGTCCGTTGAGCGACGGCAATTCCACATTAAACCGTCGGATCATTTGGGCCTGCTTTCGCACCTGCTCGACTTGTTGGTCTCACAGTTAACCTGGCTTCTACCCATACGCTCGACGCATGGTTGCCAACCATGCTGAGCCAAGCTTAGCGCTCCTCCGTTACTCTTTCGGAGGAAACCGCCCCAGTCAAACTGACCCGCACGCACGGTCCCTCATCTGGATGACAGAGTGAGGTTAGAATCCTAATTAGCCAAGAGTGGTGTTTCACATTGCGACTCCACGGGAACCGAGGCCCCCGCTTCGAAGTCTCCCACCTACGCTACGCATGAATAATCAAGACACAATACGAGCTTACAGTAAAGGTGCATAGGGTCTTCCCGTCCTACTGCGGGCAGGCGGCATCTTCACCGCCGTTACAGTTTCGCCGAGATCCTCTCCGAGACAGTCGTTCGGTCGTTACACGATTCGTGCAGGTCGGAACTTACCCGACAAGGAATTTCGCTACCTTAGGACCGTTATAGTTACGGCCGACATTCACTGGGACTTAAAGACCGAGCTTCGCCTTGCGGCTAACAAGATCTCTTAATCTTTCAGCATTGGTCACGTGTCACACCCTATACGTCGTCTTCACGACTTGGCAGAGTGCTGTGCTTTTGTTAAACAGTCGCCAAACGCAATTTACTGAGGCCCGCCAAGGCTACATTGCTGCAACCTTTTTGGGCACCCCTTCTCCCGAAGTTACGGGGCTAATGTGCCGAGTTCCTTAGAGAGGTTTCTCTCGCGCGCCTGAGTGCGCTTACACTCACCCACCTGTGTCGGTTTGCGGTACGGGCGAATAAGACATACTATGCAACTTTTCTCGGCAACTTCTCCACCGGTGCGCTTCGGCCGAAGCCTAAGCTCAGCATTCGATTGCCTAGCCGATGTGTTCCGTTGCGTCATCGCATAGCTAATTCTTACCCGGCGCAGGAATATTTAACCTGCTGTGCATCCGCTACGCCTTACGGCCTCGCGTTAGCTCCCGGCTAACCCTGGGAGGACGAACCTGGCCCAGGAAACCTTGGGTTTACGGCGACCAGGATTCTCACCTGGTTTATCGCTACTCGTGTCTGCATTCTCACTAATCAGCGCTCCACCGTCCGTTTCCGTCCGGCTTCGCCGCGCTGATTACGCTCTCCTACCACTCGCAGGATTCGAAAATCCTGCGAATCCATAGCTTCGGTATGTGATTTAATCGCCAATCATTTTCGGCGCGACATCGCTCGATGAGTCAGCTGTTACGCACTGTTTAAATGATGGCTGCCTCTAAGCCAACATCCTCACTGTCTAAGCAACGTCACATCCTTTCCACTTAATCACATTGGGGCACCTTAGCTGATGGTCTGGACTGTTTTCCTCTCGGCAATGAACCTTATCGCCCACTGCCTAACTGCTGTGATACTGAGATCCATGGCATTCGGAGTTTGATTGGTTTTGGTAACCTGGTGGGGTCCCTAAGCCATTCAGTGCTCTACCTCCATGGAGTACTTCCACAACACTCGCCCTCAAGCGATTTCGGAGAGAACCAGCTATCACGGGGTTTGATTAGTCTTTCGCTCCTACTCTCAAGTCATCTCAGGATTTTTCAACATCCACGAGTTCGGTCCTTCACCTGGTATTACCCAGGCTTCAACCTGCTCAAGAGTAGATCACCTCCGCTTCGGGTCTATTGCCCGCGACTTGGTCGCGCTATTGGCACTCGGTTTCCCTTCGCCTCCGCCGCAGAACGGCTTAAGCTGGCCACGGACAATAACTCGCAGACTCATTATGCAAAAGGCAGGCAGTCACCGGCTCCATTCCGAAGTCAGGCCCCAGCCTTCCGGCCGGAACGGGCTCCGGAATGGAGCCGGCTCCTACACATTGTAGGCATATGGTTTCAGGTACTATTTCACTCCGCTAGCAGCGGTTCTTTTCACCTTTCCCTCGCGGTACTAGTTCACTATCGGTTGCCAAGGAGTATTTAGCCTTATCCGGTGGTCCGGACGGATTCATGCAGAGTTTCACGTGCACCGCATTACTTGGGATACCTCTAGGGGGCTTTGAACTTCGCTCACCCGGCTGTCACGGTCTCTGGCCCAACTTTCCAGATGGTTAAGCTCGCTCGCCACCTCCCACATTAAGGTCCCTCAACCCCGGGAAGACTAGTCCTCCCGGTTTAGGCTGTTCCGCTTTCGCTCGCCACTACTGACGGAATCGCTTCGTTTTCTTTTCCTGGGGTTACTGAGATGTTTCACTTCACCCCGTCTTGCCTCGCCGGACTATGAATTCATCCGGCGATACTCCAGTGTTACCTGGAGTGGGTTTTCCCATTCGGAGATCCACGGATCAAAGCCTGCTTGCGGCTCCCCGTGGCTTATCGCAACTTACTACGTCCTTCATCGCCTCTTGGCACCAAGGCATCCACCATAAGCCCTTAGTAGCTTGATCACAAAGTTACCTCGCTGCCCCCCTCGACAGGGAGCAACAAGAACTCAGCGAACTGTAATTTGCCCTAGTTATCTACCTATGTGCAGTTGTCAAAGAACACCGCCGACTGACTTGCGGCCGGAGATGCAGCTCCGGCCGGTCCGGGCCGGCAAACCGTTATGCAAGTGGTTTTCCGCGCGCCACGGCGCGACGGAGTGGTGGGCGTGACTGGAGTTGAACCAGTGACCCTGCGCTTATCAAGCGCATGCTCTAACCAACTGAGCTACACGCCCATGAAAATTGGTGGAGCTGAGGAGATTCGAACTCCTGACCTATAGCTTGCAAAGCTACCGCTCTACCAACTGAGCTACAGCCCCACTTCCGAAAGGCTGAAGGCTGAAGGCCGTCGCGGCAATGCTTTACAGCTTCAGGTTCAGCGCCTGATAGAGTTCGATTCTCTAACCACTTGCCAAAGAGCATCTGCTCATTGGAAAACTGAACTGTGCGATAAGCCGAGCCTTATCAACTCCGCAGAGTTGACCGACCTAGGAGCGCGGTTTTTACCCCGCCTCCATGCTTCTCCTTAGAAAGGAGGTGATCCAGCCGCAGGTTCCCCTACGGCTACCTTGTTACGACTTCATCCCAATCACCATCCATACCTTCGGCACCTGCTTCCTTGCGGTTAACGCGGTGACTTCGGGTACAGCCGGCTTTCATGATGTGACGGGCGGTGTGTACAAGGCCTGGGAACGTATTCACGGCGCCGTAGCTGATGCGCCATTACTAGCGATTCCAACTTCATGCCGTCGAGTTGCAGACGACAATCTGAACTGGGCCCGGTTTTTGGGGATTTGCTCCACCTGACGGTCTCGCTTCCCTTTGTACCGGGCATTGTAGTACGTGTGCAGCCCTGGCCGTAAGGGCCATGCTGACTTGACGTCATCCCCACCTTCCTCCTCGTTTAAGCGAGGCAGTCTGTCCAGAGTGCTCCCGACTCTCGCCGGGGTGGCAACAGGACACAAGGGTTGCGCTCGTTGCGGGACTTAACCCAACATCTCACGACACGAGCTGACGACAGCCATGCAGCACCTGTGTACGCTGATATTGCTATCTCGTCAGGCTTTCACCCTTCTACTACGTACATGTCAAGGCCAGGTAAGGTTCTTCGCGTTGCATCGAATTGAGCCACATACTCCACCGCTTGTGCAGGCCCCCGTCAATTTCTTTGAGTTTTAATCTTGCGACCGTACTCCCCAGGCGGCACGTTTAACGCGTTAGCTACGCCACAAAAGGGGTCGATTCCTTTTACAGCAAACGTGCACCGTTTACAGCTAGGACTACCAGGGTATCTAATCCTGTTTGCTCCCCTAGCTTTCGTGCCTCAGTGTCAGGAGTTGTCCAGGGACTCGCCTTCGCCACTGGTGTTCCACTTGATATCTACGCATTTCACTGCTACACCAAGTATTCCAGTCCCCCCTCCAACCCTCGAGCAGGGTAGTTTCCAATGCACTTTCCGAGTTGAGCTCGGAGATTTCACATCCGACTTACCCCACCACCTACGCACCCTTTACGCCCAGTAAATCCGAACAACGCTTGGGACCTCTGTATTACCGCGGCTGCTGGCACAGAGTTAGCCGTCCCTTCCTCTTTCGCTACTATCAGGCTATCATCTTTTAAATAATAACGTTTGCTCGCGAATGACAGGGGTTTACGGGCCGAAGCCATTCATCCCCCACGCGGCGTCGCTCCATCAGGCTTTCGCCCATTGTGAAAAATTCTCGACTGCTGCCACCCGTAGGTGTCTGGACCGTGTCTCAGTTCCAGTGTGGCTGGTCGTCCTCTCAGACCAGCTACCCGTCTTAGCCTTGGTGGGCCGTTACCTCACCAACTAGCTGATAGGCCGCGGGCTCATCATGAAGCGCCAGGCCTTTCGGTCCCCAGCTTTGAAAACCAGGAGATGCCTCCCGCTTTTCACATCCGGCATTAGCTCGTCTTTCAACAAGTTATTCCAGACTTCATGGCAGATTACCCACGTATTACTCACCCTTGCGCCGCTCCAACTACGGAATATTGCTACCCCGTAATCATCGCTCGACTTGCATGTCTTATCCACGCCGCCAGCGTTCGTTCTGAGCCAGAATCAAACTCTCCGTCAAAAAACGTTAGTTGATTCGACTTTTGTCCGGTCGTGAGACCGGACGGTCTTTTGGTTTAAAACTCTCCAAACGGATCCCTACTAACAAGACCCGCCTGAAGGGGCTCTTAACTTATCGCACAATTCAATTTTCAATGAGCAGCGGGTGTCACCACCCGTAAAATTCTTTTCCCGGACAAGCTCGCCAGCTCGTGCTCTTTTCCCGCGCCGATCCCGGCTCAACCCGTCCGCGGGACCATTTTGTGCCCGCTTCCCTCTCGTTACCGAGGGACAAAAATCCCGAGCGCCGACTTAATCACTCTTAACTCGGCCTCTCGGACCTTTGTTAATTTCGCGGCCACTTTATCAGAGCCGCGCCGGATGTCAAAAACTTTTTTCAGCTTTTTTTACCGGAGCTGCTTACTCGCAACTGCCAACAATCTACACACATTCCGGAGGCAGTCAAAATCTTTTTTCAACTTTTTTTCGCCGTCCAAAAACCAGACTCACAAAGAACCAGAAGCACCCATCCTAGCACAGCCCAAAATCCGCGCAAGTGTTTTCTCAACTTTTTTTGCTGCCAATTTTACAGCCCCCGGCCGCACCGGATTCCGCCCCAAAAATCCAAGCTCAAAAACCGGGTTGGGCGCGAGCATTTCCGCCAGGATCAGCCGGTTGGTAACGCTCGATGCATCCCCCGGCGGGACCGTCATCAGCACCGTCGTAAAATCTTTAATTCCAACCTGCTGCAACGCCGCCCCGGTGAGCAGCGTGTGATTAAGGGTGCCCAGGCGATTGCGGGAAACCACGATGACCTCGCTCCCGATTGCCACAATCAAATCTCGCACCGTAAACCCCTTCCCCAACGGCACGAGCAAACCGCCAATCCCCTCGATGAGCAGACATTCGCAGCGACACGCCATGCGCTTGAGATGCCGCCGGACCTCGGCCAAGCGGATGATATGGCGTCGGCGCGCCGCCGCCAGCGGAGCCAGCGGCGCGGAAAAAAAGAAAGGCGCGATTTCGTCCGCCGCGAGTTCGCCGTCCTGCAGGGCGCCCAAAAATTCCGCATCCGCCCGGCTGCCGGAGCAGAACGGTTTGACCGCCAGGGCGTGGCAGCCCCGCCGCCGCAAATGGTGCAGGAGCAGCCCGGTCAACAACGTCTTCCCCACGCCGGTATCGCTGCCCGTGACAAAAATGATGCGCGCCAAGCCAGATCTGTTCACGGCGGAGCATTAGCACAGCCGCCGCCAAACGGACAGACCTAAAGCGCTCCCGGCCGCTGCCAGGCTTCCAGCCAATACAGGGTCAACCTGCCACTGCCCCAGCTTGAGCCGATCTAGAAACAACGCGGCTGAAAGTCCCCCGCCCTGCGCAGACCCCAGGACAAATCCGCAACCGCAACTGCCCAGCCTCGCGTCTTCTCGCCGAAGAAGCCGGGCCACCCGAAGCCAGCCGCCAACCGCCTCCGTTTCCGGCAGCCCGAAGGCCGCGCAACGAACTCCCGCAGGCTTGACCCGGCAGCCGGAATGCGCGAAAATCTTCCGGAATGTGACGATTCCCTCTGGGAGGAGGCGCTGGTGAGACAAACGCCGCCCGGCGGGTAGTTGGCAAAACTCAAAATACGTTCGTTAATGTCGAAAGCAAAACCATGATTACGATTCGTTCATTCGTCGTCCTCGGCCTGTCACTGATCCTGGGCCTTACCATCTTCGGCTTTCAAATTGGCCGCGCCGTGCGGACGGGGCGCGAGTTCGACCGCTGCCTGACCGTCAAAGGATTGTCAGAGCGGGAAGTGAAAGCCACGCTGGCAATCTGGCCAATCCAGTTTTCCACCGTCGCCGAGGAGCTGGCGACCCTCAAGTCGGCGATGGAATCCAACCGCGTCGTCGTCACCTCGTTTTTACAAGCCCGCGGCATATCCCCCGACGAAATCGTGCACGGCCTGCCGGTCGTCAACGATCGCCAGGACGAGCGCATTCACGCCAACCGCCCCGCCCTGGTGCGCTATCGCGGCGTAACCACTCTGGTCGTGCGGAGCGCCAACGTGGACGTAGTCAAGAAAGCCATTCAGGATGCCGATGCGTTGCTGGATCAAGGCATCACCCTGGTGGGCAATGAGTTTGCGGATCGAACCGAGTTTATCTTCAACGCGGTGAATGAGATCAAGCCGGACATGATCCGGGAGGCCACCGCCAACGCGCGGGCGGCGGCGGAAAAGTTCGCCCAGGACTCCCACAGCAAAGTCGGCCGCATCCGCCGGGCAACCCAGGGCGCCCTGGAAATCGAAAACCGGGATGCGGCCTCGCCCGAAAAGAAGGTTCTCCGCGTCGTGACGACCGTTGATTTCTTCCTGGATTGAAACCGCCGGCCCCGCGCCCGTGCGCCGGGGCCGCCCACGGACAGGATATTGCATGCGACTGAACAAATTCGACGCGCGCGCGTGAACCGCCAGCCCGCGCGCCCCGGCGGTTTCACGCTGATTGAGCTGCTGGTGGTGATTGCCATTATTGGCCTCCTGGCCGCGCTCCTGCTGCCGGCGCTCGCCAAAAGCAAACTCAAAGCCCAGGCCATCCAGTGCATGAACAACCACCGCCAATTGTGCCTGGCCTGGCGCATGTATTCAGATGACAACCAGGACCGCCTGCTCTACGCCAGCGAAGACTACGCCAACCCCGCCACCTTGGCGGAAACCTGGGTGACCGGCACACTCAATTTCAGCCCCTGGAACCCCTCGAACTGGGACCCGAACCAGGACATCACCCAAAGCCCCCTCTGGCCCTATTGCGGCCGCAACCTGGGCATCTGGAAATGCCCTTCCGACCGCTCCTTTGTCGAAGTCGGCGGCGAGTGCAAACCCCGCGTGCGCACGATGTCCATGAACATCTTCCTCGGCGGCTGGGGCGGAACGGATGGCAACTGGGGCCCCGTTTTCAGCGACTACCTCATTTACCTGAAACAAGGAGAATTGCAGGTGCCCGGCCCCGCCAAAATCTTCGTCTTCCTCGATATGCGCCCGGACAGCATTGATATGGGAAATTTTGGCACCCGCATGGCCGGTTATCCCAACACCCCCTCCCGCTACGGCTTCTTTGACCTGCCGGGCTTCTATCATCACCTGGCCGGCGGCTTCTCCTTTGCCGACGGCCACTCCGAACTACGCCGCTGGCGCGACCCCCGCACCACGCCCCCGCTCGTGGAAGGCGGCCTGGTGCCGGATATGTTCGACTCCCCCAACAACCCCGACGTCGCCTGGCTGCAGGATCGGGCCTCACGCCCGAAAAACTAAGCGCCGCGCCGGCCCGCGCTCCGCCCCCAACCCCCGCCCCGAAGAGCTTGCCCCGCCCCCGGCCCCTCCGTAAGGTAAATTGTGCCTGTTCATCTAACCATCCTGGGCAGCGGCTCCAGCGGCAATTGCGCCTACGTGGAAACTGCAGAAACCCGCCTGCTCATTGACGCCGGACTCAGCCTGCGCCAGATCCGCCAGCGACTCGCCTCCATCGGCCGGGCGCCGGAAAAGCTCACGGGGATTCTCATCACCCACGAACACTCCGACCACGTCCAAAGCCTGCCGGCCTTGAGCCAGAAACTCCACATTCCCGTTTACTGCAACCGCCCCACGCTGGACGCCATCGAATACCAGTTTCAAACCCGCCTGCCCGGCCATCTCTTTGCCACCGGCGCCAGCTTCGAGGTGGGGGACATCCACGTCGAAACCTTCAGCGTGCCGCACGACGCGCAAGACCCGGTCGGCTTTCTCCTGCGCACCAGCGCCGGCAACCTCGGGTTCCTGACGGACCTGGGCCACGCCACCCGCCTGGTGCTCGAACGGGTCCGCCCCGCCCACGCCCTGGTATTGGAAGCCAACCACGACGTCCAGATGCTGCAAAACTGCCCCCGCCGGCCGTGGAGCCTCAAACAACGCATCCTGGGACGGCACGGCCACCTCTCCAACGAAGCCGCCGCCGATGCCCTCGAACAAATCATCTCCCCCGATCTGCGCCACCTGTACCTCGGCCACCTGAGCCGCGAGTGCAACCTCCCCGAACTGGCCTACCGCATCGTCCACGAGCGCCTCCAAAAACTCGGCGCCCGGCACGTGCGCCTCGAACTGACCAGCCAGGCCCAGCCCTGCCCCACCCTGAGCCTGTAAAGTCCCGCGCGGCCGTGATCGCCCAACCCCAAACGATCAAATCGCTCGACCGGCCCGAACTCCAGCCCTACCGCACCATGCGCCGCCAAGCCGAACATCGGCAGCAAGGCATCTTCGTGGCGGAGGGCGAAAAAGTGGTGCGGCGGCTGCTGGAAAGCCAATTCCCCGTCATCTCTGTGCTGCTCCCCGAAAAGTGGCTGCGGGAACTGGAACCCCTCCTGCGCACCCGGCGCGAACTCATCCAGGTCTTCGTCGCGGAAAAAAAGCTGCTGGAAACGCTCACCGGCTTCTCCATGTACCAGGGCCTGCTGGCGGTCGGGAAAGTGCCTCCCCAGCCAACGCTGGCGGACATCCTCGCCCGCAGCCCCCCGCCGCGCTTGCTGGCGGCCGCCGACGGCCTCTCGAGCGCCGAAAACCTGGGCGCCCTCGTCCGCAATTGCGCCGCCTTCGCCGCCCAGGCCCTGCTCGTGGGCGAAACCTGCGCCAACCCCTTCCTGCGGCGCGCCGTGCGCAGCTCAATGGGCGCCATCTTCCACCTGCCCATCGTGGAAACCTCCAACCTGGCCCGGGACCTCCGCGCTTTGCGCCAGCAAGGCATCCGCTGCCTCGCCGCCCATCCCCACACCGATGGCCGCATCCTCTCCCAGGCCAGCCTGGCCGGTGACTGCTGCCTCGTCTTCGGCAGCGAAGGCCACGGCCTCTCTCCCGCGGCGCTGGCGGCCTGCGACGACGCCGCCGCCATCCCGATGCCGCCCACCGTGGACTCCCTGAACGTCGGCAGCGCCGCCGCCATCTTCCTCTACGAAGCCAACCGCCAGCGCGGCCGGATGTAACCGCGCCCCCCCGGGCAGTTCAACCGCCCGCGTTCCTCGGGGGCGGCGTCTCCAGCACGACCTGGCTCGGGGCGGATGGCGCCGGGGGCGTCAGCCGCGTAAAAAGCCCGCGCCAAAAGCCCGCGCCGTAAAGCAGATGCGTCAGCACCACCAACGGAAGGGCGGCAACACTTTGCCAGACCGGCCCGCGAACGGCGGACACCAGGCCCTGCGCCAGCACGGCCAGGGCATAGCCCGCCAGCGGCCACAGGCTGAGCTTCCCAAGCGGCGTCAGCCACCACAGCGGCAGGAGCGCAAGCAGGTAAAGACAAAAGAGCGGAGGGACAAAGTTGAGCGCCGAGCCGGGGGTGGGATGACGGCGGAACTGTTCCGCCCGCCCCCGCCCATAGGTCATCAACATCCGGGCGAACGCGCGGAGGCTGGCGCGCGGGCGGCGCCACACGACCAGTTGGGGGTCGTAGAGCAATTTTCCGCCGCGGCGCTGCAACTGGTCCATCAGCGCGTTTTCCTCGTTGGGATAGAGCGTCTCGTCAAAGCCGCCCAGCTCCAGCAGGGCGCTTCGCCGGGCGAGCAGGTTGCAGAGGATCAGCTCCTTCTCGCTGGTCGCCCGCGTCCGGCCAACCGCGGCATAGCGGGCGCGGCTGGGGCCAAAAGCCAGCTCGCTGGCCAGCACCCGCGCGAAGACCTGTTCCAGCGGCGGCGCCTCGGGCGGGCAGAGGTTGGGCCCGCCGACCATCTGCACCCGCGGGTCGCGAAAATGCTCCACGGCGCGGCGGAGGTTGCCCGGCGCGGGCGCTGAATCATCGTCCAGGAAGTAAACCAGCTCCCCCGACGCGGCCTTCACCGCCGCGTTGCGCTGCACGGAAGGCTGCGCGCCGCGCGCCACCAGGATCGCCAGCCGGTCGGCCGGATAATCCAGCGCGCGGCTGGCGGCCACGGCTTTGACGTCGGCCTGGCGGGGTCGGGCCGCGATCACCACCGTGACGCTCGGCAAGGTCTCGTTCACCCCGGCAGGCTAAAGTCCCGCAGCAACCAGTGCAAAGCGGAAAGTGCGCACGGGTAAGGTGCCCGAGCATGCGCGAAACTCCGGCGGCGCGCGGGCATCCTGCCCGCTTTGCGGGTTGCCCAGCCGATAAGCGGGCAATATGCCCGCGCTCCGTCAGGCAATTAGCGCATCCCAGGTGGAGGCGTAGCTCAGTTGGACGCGCGGCAAGGGCAGGCGCCCGCGCGTACGCGCGAAACTGCCGGCGGCGCGCGGGCATCCTGCCCGCTTTGCGGGTTGCCCATCCGATAAGCGGGCAATATGCCCGCGCTCCGTCAGGCAATTAGCGCATCCCCAGGTGGAGGCGCAGCTCAGTCGGACGCGCGGCAAGGCGCCCGCAGCATGCGCAAAACTGCCGGCGGCGCGCGGGCATCCTGCCCGCTTTGCGGGTTGCCTACTCGATAAGCGGGCAATATGCCCGCGCTCCGTCAGGCAATTAGCGCATCCCCAGGTGGAGGCGCAGCTCAGTCGGACGCGCGGCAAGGGCAAGGCGCCCGCAGCATGCACGAAACTGCCGGCGGCGCGCGGGCATCCTGCCCGCTTTGCGGGTTGCCTACTCGATAAGCGGGCAATATGCCCGCGCTCCGTCAGGCAATTAGCGCATCCCCGGGCGGAGCCGTAGCTCAGTTGGACGCTCGGCAAGGTCTCGTTCACCCCGGCAGGCTGGAGTTCCGCAGCAAACAGCCAAAAGCGGAAAGTGCAAAAGGCAAGAGTGCCCAAGCATGCGCGAAACTGCCGACGGCGCGCGGGCATCCTGCCCGCTTTGCGGGTTGCCTACCCGATAAGCGGGCAATATGCCCGCGCGCCGTCAGGCAATTAGTGCATCCGGGAGGAGCCGTAGCTCAGTTCAATGCTCGGCAAGGACTCGTTCACCCCGGCAGGCTGGGTCCCGCGGCAACCAGCGCAAAGCGAAAAGTGCGCAAGGACAAGAGCGCCCGAGCATACGCGAAACTGTCGGCGGCGCGCGGGCATCCTGCCCGCTTTGCGGGTTGCTCACCCGGTAAGCGGGCAAAATGCCCGCGCGCCGTCAGGCCTCGCAGCCAGCGCGCAAAAAGAATGCAAAACAGCTTTGACAAATCCGGGCCGCCCCCTACATTAGTGTCATCCCCGGGTGGGGTCGTAGCTCAGTTGGCAGAGCGCCTGAATGGCATTCAGGAGGTCAGGGGTTCGAACCCCCTCGGCTCCACCATCCCTCTTCCCGCCCCGGCCGCCGCCGCTTTCAGCGGGGCAACCCTTTAGTCGCCGCTGGTTTCCCGCCGGGGATGAAGCCCGAATTCCTTGAGTTTCTCCCGCATTTTCAGGCGGGTGACGCCGAGCCATTGCGCCGCCCGGGTCAGATTGCCCTGGGCGCGGCGAATGGCCTGGGCATAAAGCTCGGGCTCGAGGTCCGCCAGCATCCGGGCAAAGGCATTGTGCGTCTCGCCCCGCTCGACGGCGTCCATCAGTTCCGTGATATAGGCGGCGTGCGTTTGCTGGGAGGCGGCCAGCGGCTGGCGGGTTTTGGCGACGACCTCGCGCAGGAGATCCACGCCAATGGTGTAGTCCCGCGCCAGCAGCAGGGCCTTGCGCGTGGCATTTTCCAGCTCGCGGACATTGCCGGGCCAGGGCTGGCTCTGCAGGTAGGCAATGGCCTCCGGCGAAATGGCCGGCGAGGCCACGCCGATTTCCGGCGCGTAGCGGCGGAGAAAATAGCGCACCATATCGGGGATGTCTTCCGCGCGCTCGGCCAGCGGCGGGAGGGAGAGGGTCACGACGCTGAGGCGGTAAAAAAGGTCCTCGCGGAACAGGCGTTCGCGGATGGCCGCCTCGAGGTCGCGGTGGGTGGCGGCGATGATGCGGACATCCACCGGCACGGGTTCCTTGCCGCCCACCCGCTGAATCGTCTTTTCCTGCAGCACGCGCAGCAGCTTGGCCTGGAGGCGGACGCTCATGTCGCCGATTTCATCCAGGAAGATGGTGCCGCCGTGCGCCTGCTCGAAGCGGCCAATGCGCCGGGTGTCGGCACCGGTAAACGCCCCGCGTTCGTGGCCGAACAGCTCGCTTTCCAGGAGCGTTTCGGGAATGGCGGCGCAGTTGATGGCGATAAACGGCGCCGCCGCGCGGTTGCTGTGCTGGTAAATGGCGCGGGCGATAAGCTCCTTCCCGGTGCCGGTGTCGCCCCGGATGAGGACGGTGACGGGAGTGGCCGCCACGCGCCCGATTTCCTTGTAAATGGACTGCATGACCCGGCTGTTGCCGACGATGGCGGTGCGGGCGGAGACGGCATCGCCCATCTCGATGGGTTCCGACATCAGGCGGCTGCTGTCCAGGGCCTTGCCGACCAGCTCGAGCAGTTCCTCAACGTCAAACGGTTTGGGCAGGTAATCAAAGGCGCCCCAGCGGGTGGCTTCGATGGCCGTTTCCGTCGAGCCGTGGGCAGTGATGAGGATGATCGGAAGTTTCGGCTTGGCCTGGTGAAGCTGGCGGACAAGCTCCAGCCCATCGGTGCCGGGGAGCCGCAAATCCGTGATGACGATGTCATACGCCTCGGCCAGGGCGTGGCGCAGTCCGGTATCGCCGCGGGTCTGCACGGCGACGTCGTAGCCGCTGCCGCGCATGGCCTTCTGGAGGCCGGTGGCGATGCTGCGATCATCTTCGATCAGGAGAACTTTAGTATTCCGCGTCATGGGGAGGCGCCGGCGGGAGCACGATGCTGAAGGTGGTTCCCTGCCCCGGCTCGGTTTCGTATTGAATGATGCCGCCATGTTTTTCCACGATCCGGGCGGCGATGGAAAGCCCCAGGCCCGTGCCCTGCTCTTTGGTGGTAAAGAACGGATCGAACAACCGGCTCCGCACTTCGGACGACATCCCCGTGCCGGCATCGGCAATGTCAATGACCACGGCGTTGACGGGCCGCTCGTTGAGAACCTGCCGCTGCTGGCGCGACCGCAGAGTCACGGTGCCGCCGGACGGCATGCTGTCGGCGCCGTTCTGAACAAAATTGATCAACACCTGCTTCATCTTGTCCGGGTCCACACGCACCGGCTCATCCGTGCGCAGCTCCAGCTTGAGCCGGATGCCCCGCGCGGCCAGGCCGGTCTCCAGCAGCTCGCCGGTCCCCCGCAGCAACCGGCCCACCGGCAGCGTCTGCAGCTCCGGCTCGGCGGGGCGGGCGAACTGGAGAAAATCCTGCACGATGGTCTCGAGCCGGTTAATCTCGTTATGAATCACCGCCAGATCCTCGTGCTCGGAGGTGCCCGGCTTATGGCTGTTCCGGAGGGTAAAGAGGCGGACCTTGATGGCGGTGAGGGGATTGCGGATTTCATGGGCGATGCCCGCGGCGAAAACCCCCAGGGACGCCAGCTTCTCCTGGCGCTCGATGATGGCGCGGCTCTCGCTCAGCGTCGAACGCAGCGGCACAATCAGGCGGCGATAAATCAAAACAACCACCCCCGCACCGCCGAACACCAGCCCCAGAAGCGACAAAAAGAGGAACCGCTGCAAGCGGGTCAGGGCCGCATTGGCCTCGGCCCGAAAACGCTCCCCCGCCGAAGCGTCCGCGGCCAGCAGCCGGGCCGTTTCCGCCCCGTTCAACTCCGCCCGCAGAGCACTGATCTGCCGCCAGGTGGTCCGCTCGACCCACACCAGCGCGGCCGCGGCCAGGACGGCGGCCAGCACCAGCTCCGTAAGGCGAAAAGGCATCTTAGCACTCATGGGTTCAGGCCCCGCCAGTATAACGGATGCAGCCCCCCGGGCGAAGCAAAAAGCGCCCCCCGCCCGGCCGGAGGCGGCGCGCCCGGCCCGGCGGCGGGAATAGTTATGTAAAGCATCCATGAGCGCCCCCAAGCACGCCCCCGGCCTGGATGACGGCACCCGCCCGGGGCGCGCCCTCGCGCAGCTATCCTCGCCACCGCCTCCATCAATGATGCCATCGAGTATTATGAGCTGTTCAAAGCGCTTCAAGCCGCCAAGCGGCAGGACGACCCCGCTTTCCAGCCGCTCAATATCGCTTGCGTCTTCTCTCCGCCCGCCCAACTGGCGGAAACGCCGGAGAGCGCATCCGCACCAAGCTGCTGAAGGACGGCCATATTGACACCGTTATCGGCCTTCCCCCCAACCTCTTCTACTCCACCGGCATCCCCGTCTGCATCCTCGTCCTCAAGCGGTGCAAGAAACCTGACGACGTCCTCTTCATCAACGCCGCTGAGCATTTCGAAAAAGGCAAGCGCCAGAATCGCCTGCTGGACGAGCACATCGGCAAAATCATCGAGACCTACAAAACCCGCAAGCCGGAGCCCCGCTACTCCCGCCGGGTGGAGATGGACGAAATCGCGAAGAACGAATTCAACCTGAACATCTCCCGCTACATCAGCACCGCTCAGCCGGAGCCGGAGGTTGACCTCGCCGCGACCCATGCCCGGCTGCGGGAAATCCAGGACGCCCTCGAAGCCGCCACCGCCAGGCACAACCGCTACCTGGCCGAGCTCGGCCTGCCCCCGCTGCCCTCCGCCGGCGGTGGAAAATAGCCGCCCCGAAGCGCGTGACCCCGTTCCCCGGGCCGGCGCTGCCCCGCCCGCGTCAATCCGCCAATCCCGGAACACGGCTGCGACGCCGTCCGCTCGATTCCGGCCGTTGGCTCCGCTCCAGCCGGGGCGCGGCGGCGTCCGGCCCGGCGGGGCCTTTTATGAGCGGGGCCTGAGTTTCGGTAGCTGAGGGGAAACGATATTTCCAGCCCCAAACCGCTTTCGGGTTGAGTGGGCGGGAACGAAAGCGCCTATCAATTCAAGGTGACCGGCCGACCCTGAGGGCAACGCAAGCAGCCGCCTTGCGGCAGCCTCCGCCCGGGAGGGAAAATCTCCCCGCCAGCCGCGACCCCATCCCGCCAAAAAACCACGGCGCACGACAACACCCGGCCGCCCGTCCTGGCTTTGCCGAACGTTCGCGTCCTCTCCCTCCCGCCTTGGAACCTCGTTTTACATCATCCGCGACTCGTCTATCCCTCCCTTCCGGCTCAGGCCCGCGCCCAAACCCGTCCCACCCGCCCCAGCCAGCCTAACGCTCCCATTAGGCTGTGTACAACGGGGGTACAAAGGAGGCTCAAAGGGGACTCATGCTTATTTTCTATGTGCTCCTGCCGGGCTTCCGATGTACTCCCGTTGTACATGGCTTGGAAGGACGGAGAAGGAACGGCCTTGTGGGCGGCGGTGGAGGCCGGGGCAGTGGTGGGCTTCGATTTCTTAACCCTTGCCGTTTCAGCCGCTTGCTGAGATTTCAACATTGGCGGCGGCGGAACGATGGCGTTGTGAACCTGGCTTTGGCCTTTCCAGCCGTTCCGGGTCTGAACCACGGCGATAAATACCTTCTGCCCCGGGGCGGGTCGCCCAAACCGGGCGGCGTAGAGGTCTGTGATGTCGCTTTGCCCGTTTTGGCTTGGGCCCAACAGGCCCAGGTAATAGGCCCGGCGGGGTTTCATCCGGCCCGCGCTGCACGGTGGCTGCCCAAAGACCATAATGTCTTCATGGGCCTCCCCGACATTCAGCCGCAGCCGAACCCCGTCTTCCGCGTCATTGACGATCTCCAGCCCGGTGACCGGATTGGGCCCAAAGACCACCGGGGCGGGCGGTTCCTCCACCGGCGCCAGACCCAGCCCCCGCAGGGTGCTGTTGATCTGGACGCAAAACTGTTGCCCTCTTAAGTGCGAATACTGCCCCATCCAAGGCCGGCTGGGAACGTGCAGCGCCGCGGCGTTCCAGCGTTCGCGCTGCGCTTCGCTGAGCTTGAGCCCCCACTCCCGCGAGGAGATCCCAAAATACGACCGTGCGGCCGCCTTGCGCTCCGAGGGTCGGTCCCGGGGAACGGTGCGCCGCCGGGCGCACACGCCGAAGGGGGATTGGTAGTAGGTTTCCGCGCCCAGACTGCCCGTGCGCGGAGAGGTGAGCATTTTCATAGTTAAATACCTTTCCGTTATTGCCCCGGAGAGCGGCTCGGCTTCCTGCCATTCCTTGGACTGGAAGTCCCAGCCACCACCACCCCGAGGGTTTGTGGGAAGGCTGGCGGGCGGGGGGTCTGCGCGCAAGGGCAATTTTTTGGGGTTGGCGTTGGCAGGCCGGTGCGGAGCGCCGCGTGAGGGCACGCGGCCTACAGGGGACGGGAGGGTGCGAGGGGCCCGCGGTTGCCGGAAGTGGGAAGTTGCAAAAGGTCATGAGATCTGCCGGGGTGTGCTTCCATTTCCTGTAGGCCGCGTGCCCTCACGCGGCGCTCGGGAGCCGTTCGCCCGGCGCTGAGAAAAGCACCTGCGCGCCTGCCCGGATTGTCTGCGGGAAGGGCTGCCGGTCTTGGAGGGCAAGCTCATCACCGCCGATCCTCTGCACGGCCAGCACAAACTGGCCCCGGCGATCGGGCAAAATGGCGGCGACCATCCCCTTCCGGGCAAAGTTAGGCAGCCCTTTCTATCCCCAACTGTCCGAGCCTTTGGGGAACGGCTTTGTGAGAGCCTCAAAAACGGCTCAATCCGGCTCGAAAAACATGGGGCAGTCCAGAGCCCCTGTAAATCAAGTGCCTTACCCTCGATTTGAGGCTGTTTTCATCTCCCAAACCGGCTCTATGGCCATCACTATCTGGTTTTATACAACCGGGTTATATTTCATCTTTCCCGACAGCTTGTATGCGCTCCGCAAGCTGCCCATCATGTTTCGCGCGCACCGTGGGCGCATCCTGGCAGTACGTCGCTTTGGGGATGCCGGGTTTTTCCAGGGTGCGCCCAAGGCGCGTCCATGGCGCGCGGTGGATAATATCCTGAATCCTCGAATTTCGGGCTTTGCGAGGCTGATGCAAACTGCCGCTGCGGCCCTCTCGATCATTGGCTTTGCCCGAAAGTTCAGATTTCCCCGGATCATCGCGTTGTGGTAGTATCCGGAACTGTTCCCGCCGCCGGGAAAGCCGGGCGGCGGGCCGGAAGCATTGAGTCTTGATTGTTATGCCGAACACGTCTCGCCGTTTGGACCGTGCGCATGCCGGCCTGGTTGTGGTGGACATCCAGGAGCGGCTGCTGCCGGCTATTTACCAGCCGGAGCGGGTGCGCGAAAACGCGTTGCGCCTGGTCAAGGGCGCGGCGGTGCTGCGGGTGCCGGTTTTGGTGACCGAGCAGTATCGCAAAGGGCTGGGGCCGACGGTGCCGGAGCTTGCCGCGGCCATTCCGGGGTTTGCGCCGATGGAAAAGCTGTCTTTCAGCGCGTGCGGCGCGGACGGGTTCACCCGCCGGCTCAAGGAGCTGAAAATCTCCGAGGTCCTGCTTTGCGGCATCGAGGCCCATGTCTGCGTCGCGCAGACCGGCCTGGACCTTCTGGACGAGGGCTTTCGGGTTTTCGCGGCCGCCGATGCCATCTCGTCCCGAACGCCGGAGAATTACGGGGCCGGGGTGGATCGGATGCGCGCCGCGGGGGCGGTCATCGTGTCCACGGAGATGGCGCTGTTCGAGCTGCTGGGCCGGGCGGGCACCGCCGAGTTCAAGCAGCTTCTGCCGCTGGTCAAGTAGGCCGGCTCAGTCGAGCCGCTTGACGCGGATGTTCTTGTAGCGAACGACGCTGTTGGGGTCGTGGCCCTGGAGGGCGAAGGTGCCGCGGCTGAGTTTGCGCGCGAAATCCTTGCCGGGCTGGGCGCCGGCGGGCTCGTTGTATTCCAGCAACTTCCGGCCATCCAGCAGCACGGTCACCTTGTTGCCCTGGACAATGATTTCCTGCGTCCACCATTGGTTATCCTTGACCAGGGAGACGCCGATGTTGACGAGGCCCCAGAGGCTGCCGGTCTTGATCCAATCGCCGTGGGTGTTGTTGACCTGGCATTCAAACCCCGCGCGCGGCCAGTCGGTTGCCTGGTATTGGGTGTGGAAGTAAATGCCGCCGTTCGACTGGGGGCCGGTCATCACCTCCAGCTTGAGATGGAAATCCTTGAACGGCTTGCCGTCGCCTTCGTAGAAGAGGTGGCACCGGTTGCCTTTCGCCACAAAGGCGCCGTCCTGAATGGTCCAGGTGTTTTGATTTTCCTCCGACATCCGCCAGCCGTTGAAGGTTTTGCCGTCGGTGAGCGCCGTAAAGCCGGGCTCCAGCTCGCTGGCGGCCAGGGTGGCGGCCGCGCCCAGCCAGGCGGCCGATGCGAAGGCGAAAAGAAGCGTTCGTTTCATGGGAGACCACACTAAATCGCCGCGCCCGCGGCGCAAGCAAAAAGGAGCGCCACGGGGAGGCGAAAACCGGCCGGCGAGGCGAGCCGCGGCGATCGGAAGGCGCGGCGCGCGCGGCGAAAGAATGGGGTTGCCTCCGCCGGCGCGAGGGGGTAATTGTCTGGGTGGTCGGCAATGAATAAACCTGTTTAACTTCTGATACTACTATGGCAAACCATTGTTTTCATCCCAGCATCGAAGGCGCGCAGCACGGCGCGAAAAGTCTGACGCAATTTCTGGATTATGCGAAAAAGTCCGGGGCGGCGGGGGCGCAGCCATCCAACTTCATGCTGCAGAGCGATAAAGGCTTCAAGAGCGCCAAAGAGATCAAGAATGCCTTTGCCAAGGCCAAACTGAAACTGGATGGCGTTTCGGCGCACTGCCCGTTCTGGGTGCATACGACGGCGTGGACGGGCAGTCCGACCATTCGCCCGTTCATTCCCGGCGACGTGGCCAGGCAATCGCCCGAGGGCATCGAGAAATGGGCGGAGGATTATATTCTGCGGCTGCTGGATCTGTGCGCGGAGCTGGGAGTGAAGATTGTGCCCATGTTCTGGGGCGTGGCGTTTGGCTGGGAACTGGCCACCGGCTACCCGTGGGGGTTCTGGAAGGGCGGCGATTACGACCTGCTCAAGGAAGGCCAGGAGCGGTTCGTCAAGAAGACGGCCAAAATCCGCAAGCATGCCCGGTCCCTGGGCATGTATCTGGCGCATGAGATTCATCCCGGCACGGGCGCCATGTGCGCGGATGATTTCAACCTGCTGGTCGAGATTTGCGCCGGCGACCCCTGCCTGGCGGTCAACGCCGACCCGTCGCATTGCTGGGAGGGCGAAAGCTGGGAGACGCGGTTTTTGAAAGTGGCCTCCCGCATCTATGCCTGCCACGTGAAGAACTATGTCATCCGGCCGGGCCTGCCGCTGCGGTTCATGAACGGCGACTGGCAGAAGCGCGCGATGCAGTTTGTGGACATTCCCACCGGCGACCTGAACATGATGCGCTACGTCGAGCTGCTGATTCACGCCGGCTACCCGCAGCGGTATTGCCAGGTGATGGGCGCCCGCACGGCGCCGCTGATCGTTGAGGCCGAGAGCGCCTACCGGGCGGTGGATGCCACGAGCACCAACGGCATCCAATACGTGCGCGATCATCTGTGCTTCCCGCTGGCCGCGGGCTCCTTCGAGGACGGCATGGGCGCGTAAGCGGCGGCCGGGCTTCGGGGAATTCACGGCAGCGGCCCGGCCTCCGGCCGGGGACGGTCCCGCGCGGCGCGCGGATTCCCGTTGCGGGGTTGGGGGGGATTTGGGTGTTTGGCGGAGAGACTGGGATTCGAACCCAGGGTGGGGTATAAGCCCACTCACGCTCTCCAGGCGTGCGCTTTAAACCACTCAGCCATCTCTCCGGCCAATTCGAGCCTACTGTGCGGCAGCGCGGCCCG
>Ga0302245_1000573_pt1 | contig 29816 bp, 27 predicted proteins | sample AAG_UR_Thr_MG_FD_193512 | JGI IMG/M metagenome (GOLD analysis project Ga0302245, IMG submission 193512) | Enriched activated sludge microbial communities from anaerobic digester in WTTP, New Holstein, Wisconsin, United States - AAG_UR_Thr | ecosystem: Engineered > Bioreactor > Anaerobic >... | reverse complement strand
GCTTGCCATCTGCACCTATTCCCTGGACAAATGCAGCGCTTCCGATGTCATAGACGTAGTCAACAACCATCAGTTTGCCCTTATTAAGAGGGATGGCAAATGGGTTTCAATAGAAAATCCATCTTATCGGACGGCGATAAATAACTTAAAGGATGTCAGCCGGAAATACCAATTACTGATTGACCATATTCCCCTGCATATTGCCGCCGTGGATAAAAGAGGCAAGTTCATTGTATGGAACAGGTATTCTGAAAAAAATTTCGGTTACAAGAAGAAGGACGCTATAGAAAAACTCAGACAAAAAGACTTGCACGTTTTTCCGGCAAAAGCCCTGGAAGTTATACGGACGGTGCAAGAAAAAGGTGTTTTTGACGACAATGTCAGATTAAAGAGCAAAGATGGTTCAATTATGGACATCCACCTTGTCGTAGTTTCCCATCAAAAAGGCAGCAGAGTAAACTACTATGGTTTTGGAGAGGATATTACCGAACGCAAGCGGCTTGAAGAAAAACTTAAAACTGCAAACGAAGAGCTGGAAGAACGTGTTAAGCAGGGCATCGCCAGAGCTATGTCAGAACGGCAGCGGCTCTATACCGTGCTCGATACTTTGCCCGTCTACGTAATCATCCTGGATAACGATTACCGCATACCTTTTGCCAACAAGTTCTTCATTGAACGTTTTGGCAAACCAGGTGACAGGCTTTGTCATAAATATCTTTTTAATAGACAAGAACCCTGCGAGAATTGTCAGACATATAAAGTTTTAAAAACCAGGGTCCCTCATAATTGGGAGTGGACGGGACCGGACGGGCGCAATTATATTATATTTGATTATCCCTTTATTGAAGCAGATTCTTCTTTTAAAATATTGGAGGTAGGCATTGATATTACCGAGCAGAAAAAGCTGCAAAATACCTTGCAACGGTCCAATACCTACCATCGCAACCTCATAGAAGTCAGCATTGACCCACTGGTAACTATTGATTCCAATGGCAAAATTATGGATGTGAACAAAGCCACCGAGCAGGTAACCGGATTCACAAGGGAAGAATTGGCCGGCACATATTTTTCCGATTATTTCACCGAACCGGAAAAAGCCCGTATTGGATACAAAAAGGTCTTTAAGGAAGGGACCGTTAAAGATTATGAATTGGAAATCAGGCATAAAGACGGCCATTTGACGCAGGTATTGTATAACGCATCAGTTTATCACAATGAATCAGGTGAAATCGCCGGGATATTTGCCTCGGCCAAGAATATTACGAAGCGTAAATTTGCCGAAAAAATTGCCCGGGAGGCAAATACATACAACCGCAATCTCATTGAAGCTTCCCCTGATCCTCTGGTCACTATATCATCCTCCGGAATAATCACTGACGTTAATAAATCTACTGCTGAAGCCACCGGAAGGACCAGGGAGGAACTCATAGGAACGGATTTCTGCAACTACTTCACTGATCCTGATAATGCACGCATCGGATACCAGCAGGTTTTTGCCAAAGGTTTCGTCAAGGATTATCCTTTGACCATTCGCCACAAGGATGGCAGGTTGATGGACGTCCTTTACAACGCAAACATTTACAGGAATACAGATGGAAAAATCATGGGAGTTTTTGCCGCCGCACGTGATGTAACCGCTCGAAAAAAAGCTGAAAATGACAATATAAGACTTCAAAAGGAATTACTTCACCTTTCGCGGGTAATGACCATGGGCGAACTAACCGCAACTTTAGCGCATGAGTTAAATCAGCCTCTTCTATCAATCCGGAGCAACGCCCAGGCAGCCCAAAGATTTATGGAGAAAGAAAATCCGGATCTCAATGAAATTAAAGATATATTGTCTGATATTATTAAAGATAACAGGCGTGCAAGCGATGTCATAATTAAAATAAGGGCCTTAATGAAAAATTCCGAATTGCAGTTTGCAGTATTAGACATTAACGATGTTATCAGGGAAGTAATCCCCCTGGTACACAGCGATATGGTGATTAAAAACATATCCTTAATCACAGAATTAAGTGACAATATACCCCATGCAAGGGGTGACCGAATGCAATTGCAGCAAGTGATTTTAAATTTAATCTTAAACAGTTTCGAGGCTATGAAGGATACTGATCCGAAAATAATTCATATCCGGACAAAACAAGAAAATGATGAATCTATCAGAGTAAGCGTAAAAGATTCCGGAACCGGGTTAAATAAAAAAAATATGCAAAATTTATTTAAACCGTTCTTTACCACAAAGGAAGAAGGACTCGGCATGGGACTCGTGATCAGCCGGACGATTCTTGAATCTCACGGGGGGTCAATAGAGGCGGAAAATAACCTGAACGGCGGGATGACCTTCCATATTATCCTTCCAGTGGAGAAAAACTATTAAAATGACAAAATCTGTTCCTGTAGTTTTCATCGTGGATGATGCTTCTTCGGTCAGAAAAGCATTGGAAAGGTTGGTCAGGTCGGCAGGATTCAACGTTGAGACGTTTGCATCCGGAGAGGAATTCCTTCAGCGCAAACATCACAAGGGTCCTTCCTGCCTGGTGCTTGATGTGCGTTTACCGGGGCTAAGCGGTATAGAACTTCAGAAAAAACTTGTTCAGGAAAACATATCTGTACCGATCATATTCATCACGGGGCATGGAGATATTCCCATGAGTGTCAGAGCCATGAAAAACGGAGCCGTGGATTTTTTGCCCAAGCCCTTCGATGGAAAGGAACTTCTCACCGCCATAGAGCGCGCGATAGAAAAAGCTGTAAGGATAAGACAGAATGAAACAGAAAGAGCAAGAATAGAGCGCCTCTTAAAAACTCTTACCCCCAGAGAATATGAAGTCCTGCGTTGGGCAATTACCGGCATGCTAAACAAGCAGATTGCTTACCGGCTGAAGATTACTGAAAGAACGGTTAAAGCCCACCGGGGCTGCATTATGGAAAAGATGCAGGTTGAATCAGTTGCAGACCTCGTCCGCATCACACAAAAATGCGGAATAATTCCCGCTGAAAAGTGACTTTTTCTTATCATATATTCCACTCCCCATATTGAACCAAAGTACAATTTACACTATTCTCCCATTCCAGTATTATATTTCATGAATACGAATAAAACACTAAGCCTTTTGAAAATTCAATTAATAACACGCGTACTTAAAAACAGGAGGTGATCCCAATGAACAACACAGAACACGCAGGGAAGAATGAAGAAAAAACCACATATGTGCGTGTTGTTGACGGTAAAGAAGAAATCAGGGAAATGTTTAAGACAGGAGAAGAAGCGAAAGAAATGCTCTGGCAGTCATTCAAAGAAAACTTAAAGTGATACAGGTACGGCAAATGAGGGGGGAATTATGATGCTGACAAAATTGGAACGGTTCACGGAAATGGTTGAACTGCGAGACAATTTTGACTCTTTCCTGGATAAACTCTGGGGTAAGGAAATTGCCCCCTGGGCGAGGCACATATGGAAACCACCCGTCTATGTCCATGAAGACGACTTCAATATTACGGCTAAAATGCATGTTCCCGGAATTAAAAAAAACACCTTGAAAATTCTGCTCAGCGGAAATGCCCTGCTGGTCTCCGGGAAAACATGGAATGGAGAAGGAACCAGGGAAAAAGTTTCCCGTTCGGGGGATGGCCATTCCGATACCTTCACACGAAGTTTTTTAATGCCCTTCCCTGTAGATGGCAACAATATCAAAGCCACATTCAAAGACGGTTTTCTGCAAATTGTTTTGCACAAAGCCAAAAAAGCCCGATTGCAAAAAACCTGTGTCGCTCTATGCAGAGAGAGATAAAATATACAGCATTTGAATTAAAACTTTTAAAGGAAGGAGAAAAATGATTAATAAATTTGGATGGACGGTAATTTCAGTCATAACATTTTTAATAGCTGCGGAAGGTCACACTGCATCCCGAAGACAGCTTGTCAATCGTATTAACGATGCAAATCAATACATTGAAGATATGATGGAAGCTCCTGATACGGCCATTCCTCAGGAATTGATGTCCAAATGCCGGGGCATTATAATTCTGCGCCAGTATAAAGCCGGCTTTATCCTTGGAATAAAAGGCGGTTTTGGCGTCGCCCTTGCAAGGGATGAAAACACGCATGAATGGAGTGCGCCATCTTTTGTTAAATCCGGGGAAGGAAGTTTTGGGGTGCAAATAGGCGGACAGGCAATAGACTCAATATTGTTAATAATGAACCGGGAAGGAATGGAAATGCTGATGAAGACAAATTTCAAGATAGGTGTAGATGCATCGGCGGCCGCAGGCCCCTTAGGGCGCGATGCCGCTGTCAAAATCGGGCCTGGAACTGCAATACTGGTTTATTCACGCGCTAAAGGGCTGTATGCCGGGGCAACCTTCGAAGGAGGGATGCTTTTAAGCGATGACGATGCCAATGAAAAATTCTACGGTAAAAGGCTTTCCAGTAAAGATATTCTTTTCGATAGGAAAGTGCAGATACCTGCCGAAGCCGGCAAATTGATAGAAACATTGAAAAAATATCAGGCATCAGACAATTCAGATTGATAACTGCAACAATATGTTAAATGTATTAAGAAAATAATCGGCATGCTTATCAAATGAGCTGCCGGAAGGAGAGGAGAGAATGAAAGAGAAGAAAATGAGTAAATCGGCTAAGGAGAAGGGCGTTAAGGCAAAGAAGGGTGACAGATACAGATGCGAAGAGTGCGGTCTTGTGGTTACGGTGGAAGACCCATGTTGTTGCGACGTGTGCGATATTGTCTGTTGCGGCGAACCGATGATGTGTCTGTAATAAACTAATTTATGGGAAAACGCTTCCTGAAAATAGTTTTTGTTACAGAAAATCATTTCAAAGGTTGAAGATATTCACTTTGCGGCAGACGATTGAAAGTCGATGGTACTCCGGAAGCTCTTAATGTCAAATATGCCACAAGAGCTTCCGGAGTCCTTCTATTACGGAAGAATTTATAATTACGACAAAAGAGACCTTCTACGTCCCGGAATTTCCTTTTGCGGCCTGTAATCCCGCCAAAAATCCGTACGGCTTGCTGAATAACGAATCCGGGCCGGCATTGTCCATCTCTATAGCGACTTTAGTCAATCGGCCCTTATGAGCATCTTTTTTACTATGCGGTAATTCACGTGTAATATGGAAGAGGTCCGTATTGTCAACCGTTCTTTTTTTCTTCAGGTTGATTCTTTTTTGACTGCCTGACCAGGGAAAGATCATCACAGACGTCAGATTCAAACTGCAGGGTGATATGATTGATATTGAATCTTTCTTTCAGGAGGTTCTCGATATTACTTTGGATCATACATGTCTCGCTTACCTTCATATCCTTTGATACATCAAGATGGGACTCTAAGTGGATATCGTTTTCCGTAAAGCACCACAGGTGAACATGATGGACATTTTTTATGCCTTTCACCGTCCCGATTACCCCGGCAATTTCATTAATATTGAGCCAGGAAGGCGTATACATCATGAGAATACGAATGGATTGCAAAACAATGGAATATCCTACTTTTAATACGTAAAAGCCTATGAACAGAGTGAGGAGAGGGTCAATCCATTTTATGCCTGAAAAATGGATAAGGATTCCTCCGATAATAACAGCCAACGAAGAAAAAGCGTCAGTCACAAGATGCAGATAGGCAGATTTAATGTTGATATTATCCCTCGAATGCTTTTTCAGGAGCAGCGCTGAAAACAGATTTGTCATCAGACAGAGAGCGGCCACTCCTATCATCATTGAAGTTTTTATGACTACCGGGGCCATAAAACGTATAATGGCTTCTCTGAATAAGAAGAAAGACGCAACGATAAGTGCGGAGGCATTAAACAGAGCGGCAAGTATTTCTGCGCGTTTATAGCCAAAGGTGCTCTTTTCGGTATTGGCTCTCATGGAAAATCTGAAAGCAATATAACTTATCACAAGAGCAAAAGTGTCGGTCAGGTTATGCAAGGCGTCGGAAACAAGGGAGAGACTTCCTGAAATAATTCCTCCGGCAAATTCATATACGGTTATAAAAAGGTTCAGGAAAATGGATACAATAAGCGGTTTTTGAGGATTCATGCCTTATCCGTGTATATTTATTCCCTGCAAGCGGATTCCTTGTGGAATTTTGCCTGTTTTTTTCTTTGTCCGTATTTGACAATATAATTATACCGTTCATGTTTTGTTTGTAAATGCCGCCTCAGGGCATCCCCGCGGAGAACAGAAAGGAGATGGATCAGACCCGGGCAATAATACATCCCGGGGTGATAAATCGAAGCGTCATATCACGCCTTCGCTGCATAATTTCAGCGCATTATTGCAGGCAGATTACTTTACCTGCGGAGAGAATTGAAGTTGAGAATTCCCTTTTGGATTTTTGCCCTTAAAGAAAGCGGTTTTACCTGCCGTTCAAGTCCTTATTATCCGGTTTTCCTTTTCATGTTCATATCTTCACTTCAGGTACCGATAGAATCCAGAATTTTCAGGGTATCCGAAACCATCTTCTCGTCCTGGCATCCCGTACAGCACAGGTATACGCCTTTTCGGGGTATGGAGTTCAGCAGTGGCTTTATCCTCTCAACGGGACACACGATAATAACCTTCTTGCCGCCTTCAAGGATCTTCCTGAAGAGGTCGATATGGAACATGGGATCCCTGGGATATATTCTGTCATTCCTTGTAATGGGAACAAATTGTATGACATCAAGGGATTCCAGGGAAAGAAGCATATCAACGTGTTTTTTCTGTGTTTCCCCGTCAAGATGATATATGCCATAATCGACATGCTCCCAGAAAGACCTGAGTTCCGGCATTACAAAATCCCGGAACATCGACGGAGAAAAAGCCACTGACAGATCACACTGGAGACTCCTGACCCTCCCGGGAGCCCACATCTGCATCCAGTCGATACTGCCTTCCTGGTAAGGAGAGATAATAGACGAGAGTTCGTCATAAGTCTCTTTTCCCCATCCTATAATCCTTTCACGCAACTCCTTTACTTTGCCAGGCATGTCAACCATTGAGATGAGTGTCTTTTCCGGTCCGAACAATTCAGCGAAAACATCTATGGATGCCCCTATCCCCCCTACCGTGGTAAAATACTCTCCTTTTGAATTCTCCGCTGAAGTCTTTACGAGATTGCGGTAGAGGTTCCACCAACGATTTTCTCTTTCAAAATTTACCTTATCCGCATCTTCCCATCCTGAATAAGGACTCTTGTACCAGGCGCCGTTTTCGTAGAAAATCGGCTCAGCGCCAAGAAAAGTTACAGTGAACATGGCCCCGAGATAAACAAAATGAACAGGGAATGCTTCTCCCCCCCAAATAGTATTGGCAAGCCTTATCTCAAGATTATTGAATACAACTTTGGGGTCGATGAATTTTTCCGGCACACGGTTGTCTTCCCTGCACGAGGAAATATGGGTCTTCTTCGGTGCTACCAGGGAAGCCGCGACCCGGTCGGTCTCTTCTCCTTTCCACCAGCTTGCCATCCGTTCCCTGGCTTCTTTCCAATCCGGTTTATACCTTTTAATGGCGGACTCCTTCAAAATGTATTTTTCAAAAATTTCCCAGGTTCTCTTTCTTCCCAATCCTGCAACCATTTGCCTTGCTGCAGACAGAGGACGCGCTTGCAAAACATGAAACAACTTGCCGGCAAAAGAGGAGAGAACCTTAAATGGATACTGTCGAAATACCCCTTCTCTCCAAAAGAGTTCCCTCGAGACGGAATAGTTCCACCATGGAATTAAGGTAGTTCACAACCGCCTCCACTTCGGATATCCTGCTATCAAGAAGATCTCTCTGGGCTTGCGCCACAAGGATCCCCGTTGACCTGCCAACCCTGAACTTTTCCGTCTCCGCTCTGAGTTTCTCCTCCTGGAATTTCCTGGTTACGGCCGTGGCCGATATCTGCTGGTAAAACCTTTCCACCCTGATGTACGCCGACCTGACATCAAATTCCACCAGCTGACAGAGATTTTCAAGAGCTTCCTCCGATCTGTCCCTTAGAAGAAGAGCCCTTTTGTGTTCCGAGGCTGCCTGCCTGTTGCCGACAGGCCACCCGAAGGTCAAGCCCGCCGAGATGTCGTAACTCCGTCCGGATATATCTCCGGCAGAACGAAAGAAGGAATCGCTATATCCTGTTTTCCCAAGGCTGATAAAGAAATCCATCCTCGGGAGAAGCCCGTTTTTTGTCCTTACTATCTCTAATTCTCCCCGCTCGACTCCAAGCCTTGCCTGGTTGAGATCCGGGCGCATTCGGAGCGCCAGATCGGAATGGACGTCGGCGCTGTCCAGTTTCACATCGGGCACAGCCGGCTCATTGATTGTCTTAATGCCACGGCTCCATGATGACCCCTCGGGAAGGTTGAGAAGCCTAAGCATCCTGAGACGTAAAGTTTCAAGGTTGCTTTTTGCTTCGATAAGCGACTCTTTTCTCAACGCCACCTCTGCCTGTGCGGCGGCGAGTTCTATCTCCGCGATGCTTCCTGCGCTTATCCTTTCCTGGGTCTCCGTAAGCTGTTGCTCGGCCAGCCCGAGAGACTGGACATATATTTCCATCTGGCGGGCGGCAAGGGCGTAGTTCCAGTACGTTGTTTCAATCTCCGCGACAAGGCTTTCAGCAAAACCCCTGAGTTCCTGAGCCGAAGAGAGGGTGTCAAGCCTTGCCTGACGTATTTTTGCAAGGTTAAAATCGAGCCCTGCCCCCCTGAGCAGCGCCTGGGTTACGGAGAATCCCAGCCTCGTTGAATACTGGTCGCTGTAGAGATCCGACCAGTCCTTCACGAAATCCAATTCTGCGGAAAGTTCCGTCCCCGTGGGCAATAACTTTGAAACGCCTGCGCCCGCTGAGCCGCGCCCGGATGTCGTATCCTCCTTTATTCCCGTCGTCCTGGACTCGGCGTTGACCCTCTCGCGGGATGAAGCAATTCCTGCAGATAAGAATGGATCAAAGACCGATCTCTCTCCTTCCTCGTAAGTCTTCATGATCCTCGGGTTGTATCTTTCAACCTGAAGAGCCTTATTATTACCGAGAGCCATGATGATAGCTTCCCCGAGAGATATCTCGAGAACGTCTCCTTTTGCCGCCATATCACCGGTCTCATTGAACGAGGAAGCCCGGGATTGAACGTTAAAAGAAAGGAAAAAAAGCAGCATGGCAACAGGAAAAAATTTAAAAAAGGCGATTCTTTCATATTCGTGATTAAACATATTCATCATGGTTTTCCTCCTGAATCATAAAACTCATGAACATCTGTACATAAAAGCCTTCCATCAGGGCTTTTCAGGAAAGGCATGTCAAAAATGATTTTAAAACTCACTCTTTCCCTTGTTTATCAGGGTCATCCACATCAGATCCTGCAAGCTTATCCGGTATTGTCACAAAAGAACCTTCATTAAGGAGGTGCTGTCCGAGGGTTACAACCCGCCCCTCAATCGCAGGCTCAAGGATCTCCACAATTTCGGGTGTTGATATTCCAGTCCTGACCGGAACAAAACTCACTTTCATCTCCTTCTCATCGAGAAGGAACACTCCCTGCCTGTTTTCCCTTTTCGTGAGGGCGGCATATGGAACCGTCACCGCGTTCTTATGCTGCTCAGTTTCAATCTTAGCCCTGGCAAAAGCGCCCGGCTTCAGAAGATATCCCGGGTTGGGAATGAGAACCTCTATTGCGGCTGCGCGGGATGTCTCCTTCAGGGCGGGAGAAAGACGCACTATTTTCCCTGTGAATTCCCTGCCTTGCATAACATCGGTTGTCAGCAGAACAGGCTGTCCCACCCGCACCCTCGAATAATCCTCCTCGGGCACGTAAAGCTCGGCTTTCATGGTTGATATATCAATGACGGAGACAATCGGGCGGCCGGCAGAAAGCATTTCGCCCTCGTCAACATACTTTTCCCCCACAACTCTCCTGCCGCTTCCATCTTCCCATGAGGCCCTTACCTGGGTGAAGGACAGCCTTATCTCCGCAGCCCTTAGCGCAGCCTTTCTTTGCTCAACCTGGGCCATCGCAACCCTGTTTCTGGCCTCGCTTGCCTTATATGAAGCCTCCGACTTGTCGAGTTCCGATTCCGAGGCTATCTTCTTCTCTCTGAGAACTTTGATCCGTTCATATTCCTTGTGCGCCGCATCCAGGGCGCTCTGGGATTCGGACAGGCTTGCCATGGCAACCTCCAGCCCTGCCCTGGCCTCCTCGACATCCTGAAGGTGCTCCTGGTTGTCAAGCGTGGCTATCAGCTGGCCGTTCTGAACGGTATCTCCCATCTCAACGAGCATCTTCTCGAGACGGCCTGAAATTTTGGGAGCGACGTCAAACCTCGACATGGGCAGGAGAGAACCGGTAAGTTCTTCAACATTGCTTATGTCTCTGCGTTCAACGGGCATAATTTCAACGGCAACGGTTGAGCGGGCAGGACCTTTGCCAGGAGACTTCCTTAAACCTGATATCCTTACGTAAACCCTGAAACCGAAAAGAATTGCCAATGCCAGGATAACCACCTTCAGAATTATTCTTCTCATTATTTCCTCCGGATGAACATGTTTATTGAGTATTGTATCTGAAATGTACCACACTTGTCATTAAGTGAACCAATGGCACTCCATCCTGCATCCTCCGCTTACGGGCAGTTTCCTTATATTAACCTCGTCGTCTCCTTCAAAGAAGGCCGCGTGTAAAGTCAATTGCCCTATATGCATCTACGGGAAGAATATCCCCCTGTCAATCGTTTTGCCCGGTGCAGATGCAGCCTCCCTTCCATGCGCCGCACAAGCTGCATCTTTCCGTCTGTGTGTTTACCGGATATCCTTTCGCCTCTCCCGGTCCAAGCATAACGAAAGATGTTCTGCTTCCGGGAATTCCATTAAGATTGACATGCAATTCATTGATATCATCAACTTTTTCCGAATATAAAACAAATCCTGCCTGCCAGGCCATATCCGCGGTTTCATCTATTTTCCAGCCCGGGGGACCTTCTATAGAAATATCCTTCCTTACTCTTTCTCCATTACGTTCAAGATGTATCCCTATGGTTTTGGATATTCCGGGCTTCAACACCGGCGCGCCGTTATAGTGGAGCCACACATCGATCTCCCCTGTTCTCCCGACTGCCGACATGGGTTCCTGCATGAGGGATTTAAGAGCAAGTTCATTTCTCGACAACAGGGAAAGAACATTTTTGGGAAAGGATCCTGCAGAGGATATTATTTCAACTGTTTCAGATTTGCTTTTTATAAAAGTTTTTGCGAGCGACACGGTTCGAATTGTCAGTTCGTTTATATTCCCGGGCGCCCCCGAAATCCTGTTGAACCTGTGGATTGCTATTTCTTCCCCTATGGGAGCCTTCCATTTTTCAGGGATGTTTCTTTTGCCGCCCAGTATTCCCAGGAGAGCCCCCAGGGTGGCTCCCGTGCAGTCTGTATCATACCCGCAGTTAACAGCCTTGCATATCCTGTCTCCGAAATCCTTGCCGTACAGCCACCCTATAACCGTAAAGCCATGGTTCTGGGCGGCGTGGCAGACGTTTTGCTCCCTTCCAAACGCATCAAGGATCCTCTGCCTCGCCCGGGTCCATGAAATATTGTTCCTGAAGCACCATACGGCTTCCCTCACTGACCGTGATACCTCGCAATAGGGGGGAATCATTTCAAGTCCTATATCCAGCAGGGCAAAAGGGTCATCAATTACAAATGCCGCGCTTTCAACAGCCGCCCAGAACATTTCCCCGAATGTCCCCTCCCCTCCGGCGTGATCAAGGGAAGAATCCTTCCATGCCATCGATGATGCAAGCTGGGGATCTCCGGGAGAAAGGCATGCCCATATTTCACTTCTTATGGGAGAACCCATTTCGTCAATGTAATGGTTTTCAAAACAACCTGAAACCGGAGGCGTCAATCCCCTTGCAAGATTCCTGTTGCAGAAACCGTATTCGTTCCAGGGGTAAGGAGAAGCGTATTTTTTCCAGTACCCGGCAAACTCCCTGAGTGGCGGGTCTATACCTTTCTCCTCGATAAGCTTAAGCCATATAAGCTGCAGATCAAGGTCGTCGTTTGGAGTTGCCCTGTCAGGCAGAGGGCTGTAATAATCGAGGCAATTAACCCATTTCTGTCCTTCGAAGGGAGCCCCGAGAGTTCCACCGATGTTTTTGCCAATCCAGCATCCGGCTATTTTATTCTTAAGGATTTCTTCGGAAATAAGTATTTTCTCCATCTTTTGAATCTTCAATTTTGAAACGCAAGATTTTTCCCAAACTATTGAAAATATCTCCTCATTACTTTCAAAGGAGCTCTTTTAACCCGGAATCCTGGCTTTCTCTTCAAATTTTACTCCGGCATGCCTTGCATGTCAAAGAAATTTCCTTAAGACATTCATGATTTTACTTCTTTGGGCTAATGATAATTTTCAATTACAATTATAGAAATAAGAACTTGAGTTCCCCATATACAACGGGGCAAGAAAGAAAGGGGGAAGACATCCTCCCCCTTCCGCACTGATTCCCTGTCGGCTGCCCAGGGGAATTTCACGTTATATTTTTCTTGAATCTGCGCCCCCGGGCTTGCATGCACTGAAGCTTTTGGAACGACAGAGTGGAATTGGGGTTATGACAGCGTGAGGAAGATTCATGCAAACAGGACGGGAAAACCACCGGAATATTCTGATCCGGTCTTGACAACCACACATTTGTGCGGTAATATTCCCACGAAGGGTAAAACATGGAACTTACAGAAAAACAGAGAGAGATACTGAGGTATATAGAGGAGTTCGCCGGAGAGAATGGAGCCCCTCCCACAATAAGGGAGATAGGCAGCAGGTTTTCGTTATCCTCTACGGGAAGCGTGAGGGACCACCTGAAAGCACTGGCGGCAAAGAGGTATATTGAATGCATTCCGGGTAAATCCCGCGGGATAAAGCTTTTAAGGAAAACCCGGTTGTCTTCAATTCCTGTTGCGGGAAGAATTGTCGCGGGAGCGCCCGGGCTTGCAACGGAAAACATTGATGGTGAAATAGAGGTTGGCGAAAGGCTTGCAGGCAGGGGCTCTTTTGCCCTCAGGGTAAAGGGGGACAGCATGGCCGGGGCAGGCATACAAGAAGGAGATTATGTGATAGTCCATCAACAGAGCACCTGCGAACAGGGAGAAATAGTCATTGCGATGACAGGAGACGAAGCCACAGTGAAGAGATTCAGGCGCAAGGGGAAGAAAATCATCCTTGAACCGGCCAATCCGGCTTACAGCCCGATAGAGACGGACGGGGATGTAAGGATAATAGGCAAGGTTGTGGGTCTTATAAGGTATTACAAGTGAAAAAGGATCCCGGAAATGATGGAAGAAATAATGGAACAGGTAGAGGTTGGCGCCGTATTTGGGAAGGGAAGGCTGAATCCGAGGTGGTTCATATGGAAAGAAAGGAAATACCCTGTTGAAAAGGTAAGCTACTCCTGGCAGGAGAAGAACGGACAGGAGAAGGTCTGCTGTTTTTCCGTCTTAGCGGGAGCAAATCTTTACGAGCTTTCATTCTATACTATTACACTCAAATGGATGCTCAACAGGATATATATAGAGGGGTGAACAGCACGGAAAAGGTAATCCTGCACGTTGACATGGATGCTTATTTTGCTTCCATAGAAGAAAAAAGCAACCCCATGCTAAGGGATAAGCCGGTCATAGTATCCGGCTCGCCCGAAACAAGGACAACCGTGTCCACGGCCAACTACAAGGCCAGGGAGTACGGGATAAAATCAGGCATGCCCCTGGGCCAGGCCCTCAGGCTGTGCCCCGGAGCCGAGATAGTCGTGGGCAATTCGTCCAAGTACCTGAGCACGACTTCCAGGCTTCTTGCTATATTCAGGGAATTCACCCCGAGGGTTGAATGTTACTCAATAGACGAGGCTTTCCTTGACATAACAGGCTCTATGGAACTTTTCGGCGGAGCAATGCCTGCGGCAAGAAAGTTAAAGGACAGGGTAAGGGAAATCCTCGGGCTGACATGTTCCGTGGGAATAGCTCCCAACAGGCTTCTTGCCAAGCTTGCCAGCGACAGTTCAAAACCCGACGGACTCACCCTGATTGAACGAAAGGATATCCCAGGACTGATGGAGAGACTGCCTGTCGAAAAACTGTGCGGGATAGGAGAAAAACTTGCCGCCAGGCTGAATGGCATGGGAATAAACACATGCGGAGACCTTGCCGCTTATCCCGAAGAAAGACTGGCCAGGATATTCGGGGTAAATGGCCGTATACTGAAGTCCATGGGAAGGGGAGATTTTTCTTCCCATGTGAATTTCTTCTCCCAGCAGGATGAATATAAATCGATGGGCCATTCCTTTACCCTCTACAGGGACACGGTCTCTCCACTTCTTGTAAGGGCTACCCTGTGCCGCCTGTGCGAACAGGTAGGGAGGAGAATGAGAAAAGCCGGATACCGGGGCAAAAGTGTAACCATCATGCTCAGGTTCTCCGATTTCAGGACTCTTATCCGGCAGAAGAGCTTCCGGAACCATACAGATGACGGTAAAGAGATATACCGTGTGGCACTCTCCCTTGTGGAAACCTTCAGTGAGGAAAAACCCGTTCGGCTTCTGGGAGTAAGCGTATCAAGCCTCATCAGGGGAATAAGCCAGCCGCCTCTCTTTAAGAATGAGATAAAGAGAATGCTTATACTCTCGGCATCCGACAGGATAAACGATAAATACGGAGAATTCACCCTTTCTTCAGGACTCGCCTTTATGGAAAAGCACATGTCCGGAAGGCGTTCCGGATGTCACGGTTCTATAATGAAAAGGGAAGAGAAGAAAGATGCAGGGAGATGAGGATGCATCATTCAGGAGCCCGGAACGGTGGAGATCCCGGTACACACGCGGCTTTCCGGAAAGGCGGGTAAAATAAGAATATGGTGATGATAGGCACGTCGGGTTTCTCTTTCAGGGATTGGAAAGGGCCTGTCTATCCGGCCAGTCTTCCTGCCGGTAAGATGCTGAGCTACTATGCCCTTGAGCTCGGGTTTGACACCGTGGAGATAAATTCAACATATTACTCCATACCTCGGCCGTCTCAAATGGAAGCCATGTCCAGGAAAACGCCTGATAACTTCAGGTTTACCGTGAAGGCCCACAGGAGCATGACCCACGATCCTTTTGACCGGCGGATTGAAAAAGAGTCCCACCATGACACCAGGGACAACTTCAAGCTCTTCGAACTATCCGTGGAACCTTTGAAAAACTCCGGAAAGCTCGGGGCTATCCTCCTCCAGTTCCCTGTTTTTTTCTACCCCTCCCGGGCAAACAGGCAATATATCCTCGACTCGAGGGATATGCTTGGGAATATCCCTGTTGCGGTTGAATTCAGGAATAACTCATGGGCAACGGAAGAGACCTTCTCGTTCCTCAGGGATAACGGTCTTGACTACTGTGCCGTCGACGAACCGAAACTGCCCCGGCTCATGCCTTTCATCAACGAGGTAACGGCAAAGACGGGGTATATGAGATTTCACGGTCGCAACACCAACTGGTTTAACGCTCCCATTTCCACCAGGTATGACTACCTTTACAGCGAAAGTGAACTGGAGGAGTTCGTTCCGGAGGTGAATAAGATGAGCGGCCTTTCAGAAAAGGTTTTCGTCTTCTTCAACAACTGCAACATGGGCTCTGCGGCCATAAACGCCCTCAGGTTCAGGGAAATGATGGGCCTTTCCCCAGGGGGAGGAGGCAGGCTGTTCGAATGAATAAGGTTGACGCCTCAGGCCCATATCCCATGAGCTCTATTGTCCCGCAGCCGATTTTCCCTGAAGAAACAGCGGGCTATTTTTTAATCTTCACTTCTTTCTTTACCTTTGCCTGTTTCTCTTTCTTGCTTGCCGCTTTCTTTCCCTTGTCTCCCATTCATTCATCTCCTTGCCTTTAAATCAAGGCTTTACAGTATCCAGCTTATCAGGGAACAGCCGGTTAGCAGAAGGGCTGCCAGAGCCGGTAATGCCATTCGCAGATACATATTCATGCACGCCCCCTATTATACCAAATTGATTTCACTCATATAGCTTTGTCGGCTTCGTCAACATACGCGAGTATGCTTCCCTGCCCCGTGATATATCTATATATTTCGGACTCAAGTTGTATTTCTATAATTTTAATTACAAATTAGTATTAAGAGGCTCCACTATCCTTCCACTCGTAATTGCCACGAAGATAAAGATAGAGGCTCTATTACCTTATGGGCTATTCCGACACGCGGCCTTTCCATCCAGTCTGCGACAGTTTCACGCCATCTGAGGTAATGGTCGGTTTTCTTGTGACAAGAAGCGGCTTCTTCTGACAGGTAAGCCTCGTACAGGGTGAACCTGCATGGTTCTTCGCAACTTTGCAGGATGTCAAAACGAAGATTGCCAGGCTCTTTGACCGACATACGGTGATTATCGACCGTGGCCCTGATAAAATCATCCACCTTATCCTTCCTGACATGAATCTCCACGACAGTTACAACCATGCATCCTCCTTTTTCCCTTTCCCAAACTTGAAAAGATTATCTCCGTCAGCAGGGAAGACGCCTGCAGTAAACCTGAAACAGGCTGACGGAAAATTTGTTTTCCTGCTATGACAAGCATCTCTAAATTCTCAGGGGTAAGCTTATCATTCCTTGAAAATGAACCCAGTACGGCCCCGTGTATGTCTATGCTCCGGTATCGGGGGTTTTAGCAACCGCGTTATCTTGCCTGGAACGTAATACCTCCCGCTGCACAGAAGCTCCCTCATGTTACCCGGATCATCCTCTATGGGACACTCCTGGTATCCCGGAAAGTCATGAGGTCAAACGTGCTTTCCCGAAAATAATTTCTCATCTGCCTTTCTCTTTTCCGCAAAATGAAATAGTGGAAAGAGTCCGTTGAGACTGGTGAAAATGAATTTCCCATTTTCCCGCAGGGACCGGGTAACATTCTTCAGGATAGCATAATTCATATCGTCGTCTCCGTGAGAGGGAAAGATCCTTCTCCAGGAAATCGCATTCTCCAACGGTCCCCCTGGTAAAAGGTTCGTCATCGTACCTGGTTGCGTAATTCTCAAACAATGTTTCGTCCCACTGTTTCATTGACGCATCTCTTTTTGCAGCCTGTTTACGCCCTGTCGTGCAATTATTTTATACTTTAAACACGCGGAATCAAAATAATGTGCGCGGATAATCCCTGCTGAAACTACGGAGATTCCTTTGCCTCGCGAAAAACAGGTATAATTAATAACATGGGACAAGTTCTTTTTATTAATGAATGGACAGGGAGAAAGAAGAATGAATAACATATTTCCCCGAACCTGCATAGGCGGTGTCTCTGTACCCAGGATGATAATCGGGACCAACTGGTTCCTCGGTTACAGCCACTATACAAAAGCCAAGGGTTCCTACATAGAGAAGAACGTAAGGAACAGGAAAAAAATTTCAGAGATACTCGAGGTCTTCTTCAGCTACGGCATAGACGCTGTGCTCGGAAGGGCCGCCACGGAAACCCCGCTGGCTGAAGCCATAATTGATGCGAGGGAGAGAACAGGCAGAAATGCTATCATCATATCGACACCGTCTTTCCCTGTAAACCCTTCCTCTCCGGAAAAGGGGTTCAGAAACAGCGAGGTTGAAGCCATCCTCGACAGGGAGGCCTTAAGCGGAACCGTTGTATGCCTTCCGCACCAGTGCACGACTGACGCCATGCTCGACAGGTGCACGAGGAAGATCAGGAAGTTTGAGGAGGTAACAGCCATGATAAGGGAACGGGGGATGATCCCGGGCCTCAGCACCCACATGCCTGAAAGTATCATATACGCAGACGAATCCGGGCTGGACGTGGAAACTTACATATCCATATACAACTCCATGGGATTTCTTATGCAGGTCGAAGTTGACTGGACTTCGAAGATTATAAATAACGCGAATAAACCGGTTATAGCCATCAAGCCTATGGCATCGGGACATATAAGGCCTTTCCAGGCTCTTAACTTTGTCTGGAACACTATAAGAAAAACAGACATGGTAGCCGTAGGAACTATGTCTCCGGACGAAGCAAAAGAGGTCATTGAACTGTCCCTTTCCATATTGGAAAAGAGAGATACGGCATTAGATCTCCAGACAACGAGGAGCAAGTCTGTCATTGAAAAAAAATGATCCGCCCGGGGATTCATCAAACAGCATTTTACTCTTCCGGATATTGAAGGATATCCTTCTTACGATAATAAAAAAGCGGATAAAATTATGAGGACGTTATGCGCAGTTTTTGAAAAAAAGAAACGGGGCACTGAGAACAGTGCCCCGCTTCCGCTTTATTGACACTTATTTCTTGCCAGCTTTCTTCTTCGGTGCTGCTTTTTTCTTTACTTCCTTCTTTGCCTTTACCATATTACCCCCTTGTCAATTTTATTTTACTACTATTTTTTTTAAAATCAAGCAAATTTCAAAATAATTTAAAAGTCCATATTTAAGAAATGGATGAGAGTTTCAGGTAATGGAAGTTAATGAAGTGAATGAACCTTAAAAGGTGTCCACAAGGCTGAAAATCCTGAATCTCTTTTTGAATGCGGCAAGGGTGGTATCTTTGAGAGGTACGGCTTCAACTCTCTTCTTTATGCCGGGACGCATGTGGAAAAAATTGTCTGAAAAAACGACATCTCCCCCTGCCGGCTCCAGGCGGCACCACAAGGCCGTCCGGTCTGAGGAAAGCTCAACAAGGAATCCTTTTCCTTCTTTCCCTGGCGAGACGAACAACGAGAAACGTGGCCTCTTAAGTTCGAGGTGTTTCGGACGGGCAAATATGACAAGGTTCTCCGAGCGCTTTTTACCTTTTGTGAGAAGCTCAAGCCAGATAAGGATATTGCGGCTTCCTTTATTTTTTATCAATTCCCTGAAATTGAGCCTTTTCACAAGGAGATCCCGGCCCGGAAGAATATCGACGGGAACCTTTCCCGAAAGAAGCCTTACTCCTTCGGGATCCGTTGCAATCCATCTGACCTCGCCTCTTTCTGCGACGGTCAGGTCGCTTGTCACGTGTATCTCCATGCTGCCGGAATCGACATCTTCAACGCCGCTTACCAGCAGGGGTGAATAGAAACGGCGGGCCATGTAGTGCAGGGCCTTCCACCTTCCGAAATAATCTATGGAGCTCCAGCTTGCAACCGGCCAGGTGTCGTTGAGCTGCCAGTAAAGAGTTCCCATGCACCTGGGCATCAGGCGCCTCCAGTGTTCGCATGCATATTTCATGGCCATGCCCTGCAGGATCTGGCTAAGCCATATCGTGTTTTCAAAGCTGTCCGGAAACCTGAACCAGTCGAGCATGTACTGGATTATGGTCGTGTTTCCGGCGCCTGACCGCTGATGGTGTTCCATGATGCGGGATGTTATATTCCTGTCCTGCTCATCCGCATAAGTGTAAACCGTTTCCGGCTCCGGGAATGACTGGAAACCGAATTCGCTGACAAAACGGTTGTAACATCCCCGGTACCATTCAAAGGGATATTTCCTGTGCCATACTGACCAGAGATGGGAGTCCCCGGAATCCGGGTTGTTGTAATCCCTGATGTCACCGCAGGGATTTGAAGGACTGCCCCTCCAGTATGCCCTGCCGGGATCCTCTTTTTTTACGATATCTCCCAGAAGCTTTTCGAAAAGCTTCAGATACTGGGACACGGGCATTTTACCTTTCTTCCAGCCTCCGGCTCCCACGAGACCGCCGTTCTCAACCTCGTTGTTGCCGCACCAGAGGGCAAGGCACGCATGATGCCGAAGCCTCCTGATATTGTCACGCGCCTCCATCCCGACGTTGCGCATGAACCTCCGGTCGAAAGAAGGATAACTGGAACAGGAAAACATAAAATCCTGCCATACGCATATCCCGTACTCGTCGCATGCATCGTAAAAGGAATCGTCCTCGTATATTCCCCCGCCCCAAACCCTGAGCATGTTCATGTTGGCCCAGGCGGCATCTTTCACAATTTTCCTGTATCGTTCCGGGGTCATCCTTGAAAGAAGCGCGTCGGCAGGTATCCAGTTGGCTCCCTTGGCAAAGAAAGGGAGGCCGTTGACACTGAAGCCGAAAGACTCGCCCCACCTGTCTTTCTTCCGCTCAAGTTTCAGGGTTCTCAAGCCAATTCTGCGGCTGGCGCTTGCAGCAGTCCTGCCTTTATCGCCGGTTACCTCGAGAAGAATATTATAAAGAGGCTGTGACCCCATCCCGTTGGGCCACCAAAGCCGGGGATCCTTTATCCCGACGGATTCAGAATGACAGCCTTCATGAATGTCAACCTCCCTGGCAGCCACGCACTTTCCGCTGCAGCTGACAGTCAGGCGTCCCTTCACGGATCCCGGGGAAAATCTCTCTATATCCCATTCCACGTCAAGAACCGCCTTCCCTTCAGAGTGCAACTGGGTTATCTTCATATCCAGGATGCGCACAGAATCAAATCCTTCGATATAAACCGGCCGCCATATCCCGCAGCCAAGCGCCTTGATCCCCCAGTCCCATCCGAAATTGCACGCCTGCTTCCTGATCCAGGCATGACCCGATACAGAAATCCTGGAATTCATTACCCCCCATCCAGGAATATCGTGCTTCTCCTGGAGTTTCCCGATAAAGGGTATCACGGAAAGAAACTTGACGATTATCTCGTTTCTTCCCCTCTTCAGGAATTTCCTTATGTCCCATTCCCAGGTGCGGAACATGTTGTCAGCATCCCCGATCTTCTCGCCGTTGAGGAAAACCACGGCAAGGGTATCGAGTCCCTCGAAACAGAGCACTATTTTTTTTCGCGAGGCCATGCTTTCAGAAACCTCGAACGTGCGGCTGTATATCCAGTCTGTCATGCCTATCCACTGCAGGCTTTCCTCGTTGTCCCTGTAGAACGGATCGGGAATTTTTTTCTCCCTCAGCAGGTCCCCGTAGATCTCACCTGGTACGCGGCCGGTAAGCTTTCCCGGCAACCCTTCGCCCCTGAGATCCCATTCGCCTCCTAAATCAATCCTTTCGTACATCGTATGTCTCCATTGCGAAAAACAAATCCTGTTAACCTGTTTTTCTCTCCCTGAAGAAACGAGGCCGCGAAGGAGAGCAGGATTATTCTTTCCGCATCTTCTCTTTTTAAAGCGGCTTCCCGCCGCCTGCCTTCCTGAGCATGCCGGCTTCTTTCTCCCTTCCGAAAAACCTTGCCTGGTGCATGGGGGTCCAGCCGTACTTGTCTGTCGCCCTGGCATCCGCTCCTTTCTCCAGCAGGATGCGTACAATCTCCGGAAAACCTTTTTCAACGGCTACATGGAGAGGAGTTGCCCCGTTCCAGGCCCTCGCGTTGACATCGGCGCCCTTCCCTGCCAGGGATTCCACGACCCCTGCATGCCCGTTGATAACAGCATAAAAGAGAGGAGTAAAACCGTCCCACGCCTTCTCGTCAACATCCGCGCCCTTATCCAAGATAAGAACCGCGGTCTCCGCCCGGCCTTCAGCCGCCGCCACATGCAGCGGCGTCAAGCCAAACCAGTCCCTTGATTCAAATCCTTTTACAGCTCCGCCGGCATCTGCAAGCATTCCGGCGATTTCAGTGTATCCCTTTTCCGCCGCCATGTGAAGAAGAGTCCTTCCGTTCAAATCTCTTGCGCCGATTACGGCTCCGCTTGATAAAAGCACCTGGACAAATTGTATATTCCCCTCCTTGACCGCATACGCAAGGGGAGTAAAACCTCTCCAGTCCGCCAGGTTCACATCTGCCCCCTTCCCGATAAGCATTTTGACTATACCCTGGCTTTTACCCAAAACCGCCGCATGAAGCGGCGACATGCCGTTCCATCTTTTCAGGTTCGGGTCCGCACCCTGTTGCAATAGACTTCTGACAACCGAATCCTTTCCCGTTTCGCATGCCCTGAAAAGATCCGGCTCTTCTTTCCCATCATTGGTTAACTTTTTTCCCTCTGGCTTTTTTTTGTCCGATGTATTGAGAGACACACCGGTTTTTTTCTTATTCACGGAGACATTCTCAATGGAAGAGCTGCAGATGATTGGAAGGAATAAAGACATGATCATTGCATAGATTGCCGCCTGCCTCAACATTTTCATCTTAATCTCCTTTTTTGACATCGGTTCATATCCAGTCAACGCAAGCTTAACATTTATTTTAAGTCTATTTGGCGTAAATTCAAAATCAGAAAGGAAAAATACTTTTGGATTTTCACGTTGATTTGAGAAACTCTCTGTGATATACTGGAACAACCGTAGAAGTACCTTTAAAATCAAAAAAAGGAGCACAAAATGATAAAAGCAGGCTTTGGTTCGGTTGACATAACACCTCCTCTCGGATGCGCCCTCCAGGGATATTTCCGCCCAAGGAAAAGCGAAAGCATCCACGATCCTCTCCTTGCAAACGCGATGGTCATAGACGACGGCAAAAAAAGAATATGCTTAATCTCATGCGACCTCATAGGCGTTACCAGAAAAGTTGTTAATGAAACAAGAAAACTTCTTAAAGAAAGGGTATCGATCCCTGAAGACAACGTTATAATTTGCGGTACCCATACACATACGGGTCCTGTTATGATGAAGACAGAGCTCCCCGGATGGGAAAACGCCATGGACGAAAGATGGCTCTCCATTCTTCCTTATCAAATCTGTTCGTCGGCCATACAGGCGGTCAGCGCACTGACATCAACGAAGGTTGCCTGGATAAAAGGGCGGGAAGAAAACATCTCCTTCAACAGGAGATACATGATGAAGGACGGAACTATCAAAACAAATCCCGAAAGGGGACATCCCGACATAGTCGGACCCGTAGGTCCCATAGATCCTGATGTGGGCATCGTGGCTTTCGGGGAGGAATTTACAGATATCAGGGGCATAGCCGTCAATTTCGCCCTTCACCTTGACAATATTGGCGGAAACAACATATCTGCAGATTTAACTGACGTATTGAGAAAAACCGTCAGGAAATCTCTCGGAAAAGATACCGGTGTCGTATATACTTCAGGAGCGATGGGTGATATAAACAGCATGAACTTTATGAAAAAACCGAAAGAGCGCAGGTATTTTGATATTGCAGAACGAACAGGCAGAATTCTTGGAGCGGAAGTTATTAAAGCCATTTCAAGGATTGACAATTTCCAGCAGGAAGCTGAGACAGGATCGGCAAGGATGCAGATAAAACTGCCTTTGAAGAAATATGATGAATCTTCTCTCGAAAAGGCAAGAAAAAACATATTCCAGTCCCCCGGCCTCCACAACCTTGAATACCTTTCAGGTCTGGGAATCCTTAAAGCTGCCCAACTCGGCAAGGAAGAAGTTGAAACCGAAATAACAGCCCTCAGGATAGGTGAGGCCGCATTTATCAGCATTCCAGGGGAATACTTCGTGGAACTCGGACTGCATATAAAAAAGAATTCGCCTTTCCCTTTTACCTTCATAACCGAACTGGGACTCGACTGCCTTGGATATATTGCTCACAGGCAGGCTTATGAACAACAGGGATATGAACCCGTGAGCTCCCCGATTGCGTGCGGAGGGGGAGAAATAATTGCGGAAAAAGCAATAAACCTTCTTGAATCGATAAGATGACTTTTCCCGGCAGAAGGGATCATCCGCACGGACATTCCTTATAACGGGCGTACCTTTACAAAAAGGAAACGATAAAAGGAGACAAAGTTGAAAGCGGCCGTTTTGAAGGGAATTGAAAACCTTGATTACTGCGATTTTCCCGCTCCCGTACCGGGAAAGAATGACATGGTCATAAAGATCCGAGCCTGCAGCGTATGCGGAACGGACGTAAAAACTTACCGGCATGGACACCGCTTCATCAGGTATCCCCGCATACTGGGACACGAGCTTGCAGGAGAGGTTGCGGAAACAGGCAGCGGTGTGAAATCTTTTTCCGCAGGGGACAGGGTCCAGGTCGCAGCAGCCATACCGTGCGGAAAATGTTTTTCATGCGTGAAAAATATCGAAACTATGTGCGAAAACCTTCAGGTGGTCAGCTGCCACTACCACGGGGGCTTTGCGGAGTATATGCTCGTACCGGAATTTTTCATCTCCAGCGGTTGTGTCAACAAGATCCCCGAAAACCTTTCATGGGAGGAGGCCGCCCTTGCAGAACCCCTGGCCTGCGTTATTAACGGCCTTGAGCGCAGCAGCTTCCGGGAGGGAGAAAGCATCCTCATCATAGGTTCCGGTCCCATGGGTTGTTTCCATTCACAGATGTCGGTTCAGATGGGGGCTGAAAAAGTATTCATATGCGATACCGACGTTGAAAGGCTCAGGACTGCCGGCTTTACTAAAGCCTCCGCCTATATCAACCCTTGCACCGAAAATGCCGAACAGGTTATAAGAGAATCAAACAGCGGAAGGCTTGCCGACCATGTCATGGTTGTCTCCGGATCCGCGGCTCCCGGAATCAGGCCGCTTGAACTGGTTGCCCCCAGGGGAACGGTCAACCTTTTCGGGGGATACAAAGAAGATCAGCTGGAAGGCAGCCCGGAGATGATTCAGCACGGGGAGCGCCGCCTGGTGGGAAGTTACGGTTCTTCTCCGGGCCACAACAGGCAGGCCCTATCGGCGCTGAGCCTTGGAAAGATAAACGGAAAGGATTATATAAGCAGAAGATTTCCCCTTTCCGGCATAATGGAAGCGATATATTCCACGGAAAAAAGACAGGGACTGAAAAACATGATTCTTTTCTGAATGCGAGGAAAAAAGAATGCTTACAGACAGTCAGAAGAAGGTCCTTTTGAGGATTGCGAGAGAGACCATTGAAGCCCATCTCTGCGGAAAGAAACTTGTTATGTCCGGCCCGGAAGACCCCGTTCTGCAGGAAAAGAGAGGGGTATTTGTCACGCTGAAGAGGAAAGGGCGCCTGAGGGGCTGCATAGGATACATCGAACCTGTCAAACCCCTCGCAAAAGCCGTAAGGGAGATGGCCGTCCATTCAGCTACGGGAGACCCGAGATTTTCCCCGGTAGAACCTGCTGAAATGAAGGAAATAATTATAGAGATATCTGCGCTCACAGTCCCGGAAAAGATTTCAGATACCCGGGAGATTACCCTCGGCAGGGACGGCGTCATAGTGAAAAGAGGCATGTCGCAGGGAGTCTTTCTGCCGCAGGTTGCGGAAGAAACAGGGTGGACAAAGGAAGAATTCATGGACAACCTCTGCCTTCACAAGGCCGGCCTGCCCGCAAGGGCCTGGAAAGAAAAGGAAACGGAAATATTCACTTTCCAGGCCGAAGTATTCTCGGAATAGGACGCCGTTCAACTGCCTAATATCTTCTCTTCAATGGTCTTTTCGGGAACCACTCCCACTATCTTGTCAACTTCTTTCCCATCCCTGAAAATAATCAGAGTGGGTATGGACATGATATTAAACTTTGCGGGAGTTGATTCATTCTCATCAACGTTCATTTTTCCGAAAACAACTTTGCCCTGGTGTTTCTCCGCAAGTTTCTCTACCGTGGGGGCTATCATCCTGCACGGGCCGCACCATGCCGCCCAGAAATCGACCACGAAAAGGCTGTACTTTTTCAGGGCTTCCTCAAAATTGCCGTCAGTTATGTGAAGCGGGCTTCCTGGATTATCTGTCAATTCTTTATTCTCTGCCATTTTTTCTCCTTTTGCCGTTCAGGTTATGCCAGATTTGGCTATGATATCAGTCGTGTTTCTCTCACTCTTTTATGGTTTAAGGATCTCCCCGCTTTGTCACCCTGAGTTGTCTCTGCTCAGGATCTCTTCCTTGACACAACCGCCGTTTATTTTCTACCGGCATTCAGGCTCACGGAAAGCTGAAAACCTTTTCTTCCCCAATCATACCTGAACTTTTATAATTCTCTTTTCAGTTACGATCATCACGACCTTCTCATCCCATTCGTCGGATGGAAGGAATCCCTCCACAACCTGGAAATCGAAAGCCAGGGCGGTTCTTATTATACCGGAATTAACTTTTTTAAGAAACCTGTCGAAAAAACCTCCGCCCATACCTATCCTGTTTCCGTGAACGTCATACGCCACTCCCGGGAGCAACACCAGGTCAAGGTCTCCGGCAGGGAAAGGCCTCAGGAACGAAGGACCGGGAATACTGCCCTTCCTGTCAATTTCTTCAGGGGATGAGAGAACTGAAGGTATAATGGTCCTCTTCTCCATATCGTTGAAAGGCAAGCAAAGAACCTTGCCCGAAGAAAGGGCGTCACCGATAATGAGGTCTGTCATAACCTCCCTGTCAAAATGAGCGTAAACAAGCAGGGAACGGGCATCCTTGTAAAAACTGCCTGAAAGGATCCTCTCCTGGATGAGGATGCTTTTTTCCCGCCATTCATCCCGGCTGAGATCCTTTCTTCTCCTGAGGTAATCCCTTCTTATTTTTCTTTTCACTATCCCTTTTAAGCCTCTCTATATGGTTCAGGAAAAAGCTTATCCTCTTTTCTTGTCCCGAGTCGGAAGGAATGTAATACTTCCGGGGCGAAGGCATATATTCCTGAAAGACGTAGTGTCCCGGGAAATCGTGAGGATATAAGTAACCTTCTCCTTTCCCGAGCTTGCCGGCTCCGCTGTATCCTGTGCTTTGAAGGTGGGCAGGAACCCTCATCGGTTCTTCTTTCTCCAAATCCCTGAGGGCCTTGTCTATCGCCTTGTAGGAAGAATTGCTCTTGGGAGCTGTCGAGACATATATTGCCGCCTGGGCAAGCACGATCCTTCCCTCGGGCATCCCGAGAAGTTCCACCGCCCTGAAGCACGATTCCGCAACGATAAGGGCCTGGGGATCTGCGTTGCCGACATCCTCGGATGCGCATATCAGGATTCTCCTGGCTATGAACCTTGGGTCCTCTCCCGATGCGATCATCTTTGCAAGCCAGTAAACCGCCGCATCGGGATCCGAACCGCGCATACTCTTGATAAATGCAGATATGGTATCGTAATGCTGATCTCCTGCCCTGTCATAAGTGAGAGATTTTTCCTGGAGAGTTTCCCTTGCGACATCCAGGTCTATCAAAACTGTTCCGTCGATACCTTCGATACCTGCGGTGGCAGAAAGCTCAAGAGCGTTAAGGGCGCGCCTTGCGTCTCCTTCGCTGCTCTTTACGATATATTCAATGGCTTCATCCGTAATCCTCAGCGACATCCCGCCCAGCCCCCTTTCGTGGTCCGTTACAGCTTTCAGGAGAAGTTCCCTGAGATCCTCTTCGGAAAGGGGTTTAAACTGGAAAATCCTGGATCTCGACAAGAGGGGCGTATTGATGTAAAAAAAAGGATTATGGGTGGTTGCCCCGACAAGGATTATGACGCCTTCCTCTACGTCCTTCATCAACGCATCCTGCTGGAGCTTGTTAAAATGGGCTATTTCGTCGAGGAAAAGGATCGTCCTCTTGCCTGAAGAGTCTATCCTGTGCCTTGCGGCAGATATGACTTCCCTTACATCCGAAACCGTGGCGGTAACGGCGTTGAGGTGTTGGAAATAATTGTTTGTATGCCCTGACAGGAGCATGGCAAAAGCAGTCTTGCCGCACCCGGGCGGACCGTAAAGGATCATCGATGGGATCCTGTCCTTCTCTATTATTTTCCTTAGAATGCCTTTCTCCCCGAGAATGTGTTTCTGCCCGTAAAATTCATCGAGGCTCCGGGGACGCATTCTTGAAGAAAGGGGCCGGGTCCCGGCAAACTTGTTCCCGGCTTCTTCGGGGGTATTGAAGAGTTCTTTCATTTTCCTGCCCGGACGGTTCCCAAAAACAGCCCGGGGATGAAATGGTTTCATCCCCGGTTTTTCAACTTAAAAAAGGTTTCCGGCAAATCTCATGGAAATTACCAGTATACCGTCCTTATCCTCTGTTCGACCTTCTCCTTGTATTCCGGAGACACTCCGTCCATCTTGAGTATCTTCGCCCACTCGGCCTTTGCCATGTCAAAATTGCCTTCCGCCCTGTAGTCCGCACCAATGTTATACTGGGCTTCAACTCTCATATCCAGCTTTGCATCCGTCATCTTGACTACCTTGGCATACTCTCCCCTCGCCTCAGCATACTTCTTCTCGGTGGCAAAAGCATCTCCTACGCCAAATGTTGCCTTTGCCTTGTCATCGGCGGTAACGCCTTCCATTCCCAGGATCTTGTTATATTCAACCCTTGACCTGGCATAATCAGGCTTCTCCTGAAACCTGTATCCCATGTAGCTTTCGGCTATGCGGAACTGGACGTCTATCTTCTGCTTTGAAGTGCTGCCCTTTATATCGAGAATCTTTGCATCTTCAGCCCTCGCCTTTTCATACTCTCTGCCTGTATAATATGAGGCAGCCATGCCGGCCGTGGCCTCAGCCTTTTCCACGTCGTTCTTTGCCAATTCGAGAGCCTTGGTGAAATCGGCCCTTGCTGCATTAAGATCGGGTTCACGGGCCTTGATCTTCTGATTCCCGGCATTAACAGCTTCCCTGAAACTTACCTGTGCCTCGGCCGCAAGACCAAAACACAGAACCAACCCCAACACCAGAACCATTTTATTCATGAGACTCCCTCCTTTGTTCCAGATTCTCCCTTAACGAGTTAAAAAAACGCTCCAGTATGCTTAAACCTTACGTCTTTGCCCCACCGGCAGCACCTGTAATGGAGGACAGGAAACGTTTTGGCATCCGTGTATGATTATACCACAGCAACCTCTTTTCATGTCAAGAAGCAAAAATGTTTCAGAAATGTCTTACTTAGGGTATCCAACGGGCTGAACCAGCACGATCTTCTGAAGTTCGGCAAGGCCAAGCTTTTCTGCCAGAAGCTTTTTATCAAACTGGCCGAGTACAACCGTTGAGAGTCCTTCCGAAGCGCAGAAAAGGTAGACATTCTGGCTTATGAAGCCCGTATCCGCGGCAGAATAAAAATCCTTCTGGCTCTCCTGTCCTCTCATGCGCCGGTAATCGGCAACGTACAGAAGCAGAACGGGAGCATTCTTCACGAAAGGCTGCCTGCCGGCGGCGCCTCTTATATCATCAGATAAGATCCTTTTCAGTTTATTGCTCCCGGCGTCGTAAAGAAAGACGCCCCTGGACATGGCAGCGTACACATCTATCTCCTGGGCGTTTGAAGCCGAAGGGGCGGTTCTCCTTCCGGATTCAGGCCTGTTTATTCCGAATGCAGCCCAAAGAAGGCCGGAAAGAGTACGGGGAGAGAGTTCCCTGGAAGCAAAACTGCGGCTGCTCTTCCTTGAAGACAGGGCTTCCATCAGAGGTTTGCCTTCAGTAATAACGGGAGCAGGCAGGCTTATATCCCCGGCATCCTGGGAAAATGCCGGGATTGTGCAGAAAGCAAGATATGCCAAAACCGCCGTAAAATAATATATCCTTTTCATTCTTCCTCCTATGGCTTTACAGCCCTTCCAAATTATATACCCTAAGAAATCCCGGGTCAACTCTCCACGTCTCCTGAACATGTCAAACAGGGCATACCTTCACAGGATTGCCGGATCCGTGCCTGTAAGGATCGCATTTCCGTCTTCAGATATAAGGATCTCTGAAGAAGGGATATCCTTGAGATCCTTCGGGGAATAGCGGGGATCCAGGAAATGTATTGTCTGGTTGGAAGAGCTCCTGAAAGATCCGGTTGTCTTTTTTTCCTGATCGTACCGGCCGGCAATAAGAATATCCACGAGGGCAAGAAAAGCGGCGGAATTATTTTTCGCCAGAGTTTCTTCCCATGTGTATCCGGTAAAAACTATTACGGAAAGTTTTGTACAACGCTTTATAATTGCCAGGAAATCTGTGAGCGGTTCCATCTGCAGGAGAGGCTCACCTCCGGTCAGCGTGATACCCTCTATTTGATTCCCGTGCCTGAGTATACGGGCGAAAAGCCCGGCCGGGCTGACCTTTTTCCCACCC
>Ga0302245_1000567_pt1 | contig 29947 bp, 24 predicted proteins | sample AAG_UR_Thr_MG_FD_193512 | JGI IMG/M metagenome (GOLD analysis project Ga0302245, IMG submission 193512) | Enriched activated sludge microbial communities from anaerobic digester in WTTP, New Holstein, Wisconsin, United States - AAG_UR_Thr | ecosystem: Engineered > Bioreactor > Anaerobic >... | reverse complement strand
TTCCCGCCGATGCCGTGGAGGGCGGTGAGGCCCTCCTCGTCCCCCCGGTCCGCCGCCTCCAGGAGCCTGTCCATGGAGCCGAACCCCCCGGCGATGAGAATTTCGGTCACCTTGGTTCCCACCTCGGGGATGCCCAGGGAGGGAAGCAGCACGGAGAAGGGCCGGCGGCGGCTCTTCTCCACCCCGGCCCTGAGGAGCTCCACCTTCTTCTCACCGAAACCGGGGTATTCCAGAAGCCTGTCGTAGGGGATCCGGTAGATGTCCGGGATGTCCCGCACGAAGCCCTCCCGCCACAGGAAATCCATGGTTTCGGCCCCCAGGCTTTCGATGTCCATCCGGCCCTTGCCGGCGAAGAAGACCAGCCGCCCCCGCCTCTGGTCGGGGCAGCCGCCGGTGTTGGGACAGAAGCGGTGCGCCCCCCGGTCTTCCAGGGTCGCGCCGCAGGAGGGGCAGACCCGGGGCATGCGCCAAAGCGGGGCGTTCTCCGCCTTTTCCACCACCCGCTCCACCGCGGGGATGACGTCGCCCCGGCGGCTCACCGCCACCTGGTCCCCCTCGGAGAGTTCCAGGGCGTCCACATAGGCCTGGTTGTGGAGGGTCACGTTGACGATCACCGCCCCGCCGATCTCCACCGGCCGCACCCGGGCAACCGGGGTGACCCGGCCGGTGCGCCCCACCTGGATTTCGATCTTTTCCACCGTGGTGAGCCCCTGGGGGGATTCGAACTTGTAGGCCACCGCCCAGCGGGGGTGATGCCCGGTGGAGCCCAGGCGATCCCGGACCTCCAGCTCGTTGACCTTGAAGACCAGGCCGTCGATCTGATAGGGGAGGCCCGGCCTGTCGCCGGAGCAGCGCCGGATCAGGCTTTCCAGGCTCTCTCTTCCACCGGAGGCGCCGTCCGGCGGCCCCTCCACCGGCGTTCCGGAGATCGATCCCGCGGCTCCCCGGGCTGGGGGACCGTCGGCGCCGGCGGTGTTTCCGGCTTCGGGATCCGGGGGGCCGCCCACCACCCGATTCCGGGGGTTCACGGGAAAACCCAGAGCCGCCAGTTCCCGGGTCACCTCCCGATGGGTATCCGGGGGAGGGTCGAAGTACCCCTCGTAGACCAGAAGGCGCAGCGGCACCCGGGCCGCCTCGGAGCTTTTATTGCGCCGCAGCGTTCCGGCGGCCAGATTCCGGGGGTTGGCGTAGGGGGTCTCCTCCCGGGCGTTGAGCTCCAGGAACCTGTCCGTGGGGAGGAATATTTCGCCCCGGACGGCGAAGGAGCCGCCCCGGTCCACCCGGAGGGGGACTTCCCGGATGGTCCTGACGTTGGCGGTCACATCGTTACCCACGTACCCGTTTCCCCGGGTGACGGCCCGTTCCAGAATCCCATCCCGGTAATACAGGACGATGGAAACCCCGTCGATCTTCTCCTCCATCATGAAGGAGAGGACCCGTCCGGCGGCGGCCCGGGTTTTCCGCATCCAGCCCTCCACCTCGGCGGAGGTGTAGGCCTTGTCCAGACTCAGGACGGGAATCGTGTGGGGAGACTCGGGGAAGTCGGCGTCCAGGTCCGAACCCACCCGCAGGCCGGGGGAATCGGGGGTCACCAGATCGGGGTGCTCCTTTTCCAGAAGGAGGAGACGGTCGAAGAGACGGTCGTACTCCCGGTCAGACACCGATGGACGGCCGTCAATGTAGTATTCCCGCTGCAGCCGCAGGATGCGTTCCCGCAGTCCCGCAAGCTCTTCCCGGGCGCTGTCTTTCGTCATGGAGACGATGATAACAGAAGAGGCGGGAAACCGCCACGGGAACGTGGCGCCTTCAGTCCACCCGGCGGGAAAAAGCGTCCCGATAGCCCCCGGCCCGGAGGTTGCGGAGCGCCACCCCCCGTTCGTCGCCGGACACGGGCCCCACCAGAACACGGTACAGGGGTCTGGGGCCTTCCACCGGCTCCACCACCACCGGGTAGGCGCCGGCCAGGGAATCCACCACGGGCTTGACCTTCCGGGGGTCCGAGTAGGCCGCCACCTGCAGATAGTAGGACTTCCGCACCAGGGTCGTCGTCAGGGGCAGATTCGTCCGGGCCCAGGTTCCCAGGGGATCCGCGTCCGGGAACCTGGGGAACTCCGCCTCCGCGACAGATTTTCCCGGAAGCGGCGGAACCGCCGTCGCCGGCGGAGCCTCCTCCCGCTTCGTCCCGGCATCAGGAAAGGCCTCCTCCGGAAGAACGTCGGGGATGGTGGCCACGATGGTATCCAGCCGCTCCACCGCCGATCTCCGGGCCTCTCCGGACAGTTCCGGCTCGTCCTCCAGGACAGACGGAGGTTCCGCCGCATCCGGAGCCGGCCTTTCTCCCCCGCCCTCCGCCGCGGCCAGGGAGACCTCGGGTCCGCCGGGGAACTCGGGTTTCGCCGGCCCCTGCGGCACCGGGATGTCCCCGGCCGTCCAGGCCGGGATGGTTTCCGGCCCCACCTCCGGGGCTTCCCCGTTGGTCCATTCCCCATAGCCGGCGGGAGTCTCCTCTCCCTCCTCCGGGGCGGGTTCGGCGTCCCGGGATTCCCCATGGGCGATCACGGCTTCCCGGGCTTCCGCAGGCTTCTCCGGGGCGGCGCCGGAGTCCTCCGCGGGCTCCGGGATCACGGCCGGCCGCGGCGCCCGGTCGGCTCTCTTGTCCACCAGGGCGTTGACGTCTCCCGCCGCGGCGGCGGGATTCACCTCCGGGTCCCGGCTGTAGGGAAGATCGAACCCCGGCTCCGGGAAGGGAGCCGCGGAGCCGAGCGCCGGACTCACCCGGACCTGGGCGATGTCCCTGCCCGCCAACCCCAGGGCCTCCGCGGCGCTTTCCGAAACCACAATGAGAAGGGAGGGGTTGGACAGTCCGCCGGTGATGACGACGCGGACACTCCTGCCGGTGTTCAGATTCATCACATTCACGATGGAGTTCCGGGGAAATACGCCGGAATGACCGAAGTGCCCTTCCGGGGGAAAATCCCCATACCGTCCCACGGCGGCGGAACCGTCCCAGAACCTCTGCGCCCAGAGGCCCAGGGTCAGGACCAGACCCAGGAACACAAGCAATGCACCGCGCTTCATATGTATGAGACTCCTGCTCCTATTGTCGGACACTAGGGACCCCCGGATGAGGTTTTTCCTCCCCTCCCCGCCGCCAGAACCCGCCGGGCGATCTCCCCGCCCAATCGGGCGCAGTGCGCCTCGGGGGAGACGCTCTCCTCCCGCGCCACGGCCCCGGCGTCGAGTTCCGCGGAGAGAAGAAGCCGCTGGTCCTCCACCTGATAGTAGGAGTAGCGGAGCTTTTCCGGCAGGGTTTCGGTCCCCGCCGCGCCGCCCCCGCCGGAGACCCCCAGGACACCGGCGCCTTCTGCCGCGCCGCCGAGGGCCCCGGAGAAAAAGACCTCCACCAGAAGAAGCCGTCCCGCCCCCCCCTCCCGGGCCCGGCGCATCAGGGCCGGCTTCTGCGTCGGGGAGACGGGGCCTCCGTCGTTGAAAACGATGGTGTCCGCCAGGAAGAATGACTCCATGATGCCGTCCTCCACCGCGGAAAGGCGGAAATTCTCCGTTTTTTCATCCTCCCCGGGGGACCCGCTCCGACCCACCGCCACCATGACCGTTTCCGCCCCCAGGGCGGCGCACAGCAGGGCGAACATCACCACGCAAAACGTCCGCATCATTGCCAGAGTATCGGCCCCCCGGCGGCGGCCCATGAGAGCCGGAACCCTTCCGGATTGCGCAATCCCTTCCTTCGTGCTATTTTTTTCCCACCGGCCATGAACTATTACGCGGTACAGGTAAAAACCCGGGAGGAAGGGCGGTTCGCGTCCCTGGCGGAAAAAATGCGGGCGGGAGACCCGCTGTCCGTGGTGTACCCCCGGCGGGTGCTGTCGGTGCGCCGGCGGGGCAAGGTGAGTCCGAAGGAGGAGCCCCTGTATCCGGGCTATGTCTTTCTGGCGGGAGGGGAGATCCCCACGGAGGTCTACTGGCGGATCAAGAAAGTGCCCGGTTTCCGCCGATTTTTGAAGAGCAACCGGGACATCAGGCCGGTGGAAGGCCGGGACCGGGAGATACTTCTGCACTTCCTGGGATTCGGCGAGGTGATACGCAAGTCCACCGTGCGGTTCGACGCCGACGACCGGATCCAGGTGCTGGAGGGACCCCTGCTGGGCCTGGAGGGGCGCATCGTGAAGATCGACAAACGCAAGGGGCGGGCCAAGGTTCGGCTGGACATGTACGAGGAATCCTTCCTGGTGGATCTGGGGATGGACTTCATCGGCAAGATCGGGGAGAACCCGAATGGCTGACGGCAAGAAGAAAAGCAGCATCTACATCATCGGCGCGGGCTTCGCCGGGACCGCCATCGCCGGGGAGATCCGGAGGAAGGGGATCTTCGGCGACGTGGTGGCCTTCCTGGACGACGACCCCGGCAAGATCGGCTCCCGGATCGACCAGATCCCCGTCCTGGGCCCCATCCGGGACGTGGTCAGCCTGCTCCGGAGGACCCCCGCGGACGAGGCCATCATCGCCATCCCCGGCGCCTCCCGGGACAAGCTCCGGGACCTGTACCGGCTTTTAAAGAAGGCGGAGTTCGCCAAGATCCGGATCCTGCCGGGGATATCCCAGATCGTCGAGGGGGCGGCGCACCTCATCCTGGCCCGGGAAATAGACCCCCAGGACCTTCTGGCCCGCAGCCCGGTGACCATCAACCTCACCCGCAGCCTCGCCTACCTCCGGGGCCGGCGGGTCCTCATCACCGGGGCGGGGGGCAGCATCGGGGCGGAGCTGTCCCGCCAGCTCCTCTCCGGGGGGGCGGAGCGGCTCTATCTCTTCGGGCACGGGGAGAACAGCATCTACGAGATCGACCGGGAGTTGCGGATCCTCCAGGAGGAGGGAGTGGGCGAAAAGGCCACCATCGTGCCGGTCATCGGCGACCTGAAGGACGCCGATTACACCCGCTTCATTCTGAAGAGGCTGAAGGCCGATGTGGTCTTCCACTGCGCCGCCTACAAGCATGTGCCCATGACCGAAGCAAACCCGGTGGAGGCCATCAAGAACAATGTCTTCGGCACCCGCAACCTGGTGGACGCTTCCCTCCAGGCGGGCACCCGGAGATTCGTGCTGATCTCCACCGACAAGACCGTGGGTCCCCGGTCGGTCTACGGGGTAACCAAGAAGATCGCCGAAGAGATCGTCCTGGGGGCCGACGGGGGCGACTCCCTCTCCTTCATGGTGGTGCGCTTCGGCAACGTTCTGGGCTCCCGGGGAAGCATCGTCCCGCTGTTCCAGAGGCAGATCCTCAAGGGGGGGCCGGTGACGGTGACCCACCCCGAGGCGAGCCGCTACTTCATGACCATCCCCGAGGCGGCCTCCCTGGTCCTGCAGACCGGCGGGGTGGGCCGGGGGGGGGAACTCTATGTCCTGGACATGGGGGAGAGGCTTCTCATCAAGGACCTGGCGGAGCAGATGATCCGGTTCTACGGGTTCGAACCGGAGAAGGAGATACCCATCCAGTACATCGGCCTGCGGCCGGGGGAAAAGCTGAACGAAGCCCTGTGGAACGACGGCGAATCGGCGGCGGAAACCGAGTACCGGAAGATCTACCGGATCCTCCGGGACTCCTCCCCCCTGCCGTCCCTGGAGAAACTCCTGGCGGACCTGGCCCCCATCTGCTTTTTCGACCCCGCCCGACCGGACCGGTATCGGAACCGGAGAATCCTGCGGAGCCTGCTGCGGACAGCGGTTCCCACCCTGGAAGCGCCCCCCCATGAACCGGAATACTGATTTCATCCCCTTCGCCCTGCCCTGCCTGGGGCCGCGGGAGGAGGAGGCCGTGCTGCGGGTTTTACGGAGCGGCTGGATCACCACCGGGGCGGAGACCCGGAGCTTCGAGGAGGAGTTCGCCCGCTTCGTCGGGGTCCCCCACGCCCTGGCGGTGAACTCCGCCACCGCGGGCCTGCATCTGGCGCTGGAGGCCCTGGGCGTCGGCCCCGGGGACCTGGTGGTGACCACCCCCTACACCTTCACCGCCACCGCCGAAGTGGTCCGCTATCTGGGGGCGGACCCCCTCTTCGTGGACATCGGGCCGGACTCCTTTTCCCTGGACCCCCGGGGGGTGGAAAAAACCCTCCGGGACCCGGAGCTGGGCCCCCGGGTGAAGGCGGTCCTGCCGGTCCACGTCGCCGGAGAGGTCCGGGGCATGGAAGAGATCCTGGCCTCCTGCGCCCGCCGGGGCATCCCGGTGGTGGAGGACGCGGCCCACTCCTTTCCGTCCCGCACCGCCCTGGGCTTCGCCGGGGCCCTGGGGCGGATCGGCGTCTACTCGTTCTACGCCACCAAGACCATCACCACCGCCGAGGGCGGCATGGTGGTGACGGCGGACCGGGAGGCGGCGGCGCGGATGAGCCGGATGCGCCTCCACGGCATCGACCGGGAGGTCTGGGACCGCTACACCGCCCGGGACGCCTCCTGGCGCTACGAGGTGGTGGCCCCGGGGTTCAAGTACAACCTCACCGACATCGCCTCCGCCATAGGAAGGGTCCAGCTCTCCCGGGCCGATGAGTTCCTGGCCCGGAGGCGGGAGATCGCCCGGACCTACCGGGAGGCCTTCGCCCGGAGAGACTACCTGATCCCCCCCGAAGATTCGCGGGGCCACGCCTGGCACCTGTTTCCGCTGCAGATCGACGAAACGAAGCTGACCCTGGACAGGGACGAGTTCATCCGGCGGCTGGGACGGAAGGGGATAGGAGTCTCCGTCCATTTCATCCCCCTGCACCTGCACCCCTACTGGCGGGATCGCTACGGCCTGCGCCCCGGGGACTTCCCTGAGGCCCTGAAGAAGTACTCCCGGGTCATCAGCCTGCCCATCTATCCCTCCCTGACGGAGGATCAGGTGGGGAGGGTGATCCAGGCGGTCCTAGAGGTGGGCGATGGAGGCGCAGGAGCATGAACCGGGAGGCGGAGGAGGTCCGGAGCATCCTCCAGGGCCGGGGCCTGCGCATCGGGGACATCCCGGACCGGGAGGCCTGCTTCGTCACGGTGGTGCGCTCCCCGGTGAGCCGAGGCGTCATCGAGGGGATCGGCATGCCCGAACTCCCGCCGCGGGTCCGGGCGCTGACGGCGGCGGACATCCCGGGCACGAAAGAGCTCACGGTTTTCGGGGTCTCAGTCCCCATCCTGGCGGAGGGGCGGGTCCGCTACAAGGGGGAGCCGGTCCTTCTCCTGGCGGGTCCCGACGAGACGGAACTGGAGGAGCTGGCGGAGAAGGTGGCGATCACCTGCCGGGAGGAGGAGCCTTTCCTGAACTTCACCGATCCGGCGGAGGAGCAGATCGCCTGCAGCCGCACCGTCAACCGGGGAAAGGTGGACGAGGCCATGGCCGGGGCCGCCAGGCGGGTGACGGGGGAATACGCCACCGGAACGCAGGAGCACTACACTCCGGAAACCCAGGCGGTCTACGCCCGCTGGAACCGGGACAGGACCCGTCTGACCCTGCTGAGCCCCAGCTCCTGGCCCTTCCACGTCCACGAGACTCTGGCGAACTGTCTCCGGCTCCCCCGGAAAGCCCTGGCGGTGGAAAGCGCCCCCGCCCCGGAGACCTGTCTGGACGGGAAGCTCTGGTACTCCTCCCTGGTGGCGGCTCACGCGGGGCTGGCGGCGGCGGCCCTGGGGAAAAACATCAAGATCCGGTACAGCCGGGAGGAGGATTTCTTTTTCTCCCCCAAGCGCTCCCCGGCGCATCTGCGCTACACCGCCGGCCTGGACGCGACGGGCCGGCTCCAGGCGATGGACGTCCAGATCCTCGTCAACACCGGCGCATACCCGGTCTTCGCCCGGGAGACTCTGGATCGGGCGGCGGCGGCGGCCCTGGGAGGCTACCACTGTCCGGCGGTTCGGGTGCGGGCCTCGGCGGTGACCACCAATCTTCCGCCCCTGGGGCCCTTTGCAGGCATGGGATCCGCCATGAGCCTCTTCGCCATGGAACTCTTCGCCGACAAGCTCCGGAAGGAGACGGACCGGGACCCGGTGTCCTGGAAGAAGGAAAACCTGGCGTCACCCAGGCGGCGGCTCATCATCGGGGAGACCCCCCGGAGTTCCCTTCCCGACCCGGCCCTTCTGGACCTGGCCCACCGGATGTCCGACTTCAACCGGAAACACGCGGCCTTCGAGCTGGCCCGGAAACGGGGGGCGGAAAAGGACGAGGCCCCGGAGTCCCTCCGGGGGATCGGCCTCGCCCTGGGGAGCCAGGTCTCGGGCTTCTTCGGAGCCGGGGAAGCCTCCCTGGGGACCACGGTGCGGGTTTCCCTGGACATGGACGGGAAGGCCCGGATATGCTCCTCCGCGGTTCCGGGCAGCCATGCCCTGCACCGGATCTGGCGCCGCCTGGCCGGCGAATCCCTGGGGATTCCCCCGGAGGAGATCGAGATCGCCGGGGCCGACACCTCCACGGGGCCCGACACGGGGCCGGCGGTTTTTTCCCGGAACATCACCATCGTGACGCGGACCATGCAGGATGCCTGCGAACTGATAAAAAAGAAGCGCTTCCGCAGCCCCCTTCCGCTGACGGCGGCCAAGAGGTACCGCCTCCCCCGCTCCGCAGGCTGGAACGACCAGGAGTTCACCGGAGGCGGCTGCGCCGCCACGGCCTGGGCCGCGGCGGTGGTGGAAGTCCGGGTGGACCCCTTGACCTTTCTTCCGGAGATCGCCGGGGTCTGGCTGGCCGTGGACGCGGGAACCGTCCTGGACGAAAAGGAGGCGCGGCGGGCCATGGAGACGGGGATCAGCCAGGCCTTCGGCTGGGCCCTCTTCGAACGCATGACCTTCCGCCGGGGACGGGTCCCCCGGGACCAGTTCCTGGGCTACCGTCTGCCCCCCGCCCGGGACCTTCCCAACCCGGAGATAGCCTTTCTGGAAGCCGGAGGGAAGAGGCCGGTGAAGGGCATCGGCGAGCTGGCCATGAACAGCCTTCCCGCCGCCTTCGTGGGCGCCCTGAGCCAGGCCGTAGGGGTGGACATCCGGAACATTCCGGTATCGCTGCGGGAAGAGGACCTGACTCCGGAGGCGGCGCGATGAGGATCCCCTTCACCCTGAACGGCCGGCAGGTCCTGGTGGAAAGCGGCCCCGACCGGCGGCTTCTGCATCTGCTGCGGGAAGAGTTCGGCCTGTTGGGGGCCAAGGAGGGCTGCCTCCAGGGCTACTGCGGTTTCTGCCTGGTGATCCTGAACGATGAACTGGTGCCCTCCTGCATGGTCCCGGTCTTTTCGGTCTTCCAGGGGAGGGTCGTCACCATCGAGGGCTTCCGGGAGACCTCCGATTTCCGGGACATCGAGCACGCCTTTCTGGCGGAGGAGGTCGCGCCCTGCCCCTCCTGCGGCCCCGCCAAGGTCCTGACCACCCATATGCTGCTGAAGAGATTCCCCAACCCCACGGAAAAACAGATCCGCCGGGCCCTGTCCCGGGTTTCGTGCCGCTGCACCGACGTCACGACCCTGGTGGCGGGGGTCAAGGCCGCGGGGGCCAACAGGAGGCTGCGCAGCCATGTCCGATAGTTCAGCCCCGGTCCAGGTGCACCACCCGCCGTCGATGATGGAGCTATTGATCCTCTGCCGGCAGAGACCCGAGGCGGCGCTGTTCTCCGGGGGAACCTGGATTCTCCGGAGCCAGCGGAGCCGCCGGTTCCGGCTCCCCGAGGCCCTGGTGTCCCTCCGGGGCATCGACGAACTGCGCCGCATCGGCCGCACCGAGAGCCGCATCGACATCGGCGCCGCCGCCTCCATCCAGAGGATCCTCACCGTGGCCAGGACCCGGCTTCCCCGGATCCTGCGGGAGACTCTGGAATCCATCGCGCCCCAGGGGATCCGGAGCCTGGCCACCCTGGGGGGCAATGTCTGCGTCCCGGAGAGGAGCATGACCGGCTTTCCCACCCTGCACATCCTGGACGCCAAGCTGGAGTTCCGCCGTCTGGGCTCATCCCGCTGGGTCCCGGTGACCAGCTCCCGGGACGCCTCGGGGACCCTCCTCATCCAGCCCGGGGAGGTGCTGACCCGGATCCGGATCCCCCTCCAGCCCTGGAATGTCCAGCATTTCCGCCGCATCGGGGAAACCCCCTTCGTGGAGGACTCCAACTACTTCTCCCTGGCCTTCGTCGGCCGGGTCCAGCGGAGAGTCCTGGCGGACCTGCGCTTCGCCGTGGCCTCCGCCTCCCCGGCGATCTACCGGAACCGGGACCTGGAAAACCTGCTGGTGGGTCGCAGGCTCCCGCTCCCCCCCCGGGATGTGTCCCTCTTCCTGGAGACCTTCGACGAGGACATCGCCGGATCCGGCACCCGACTCTCGGGTTTCCTGCGCAGCCGGGGCCTGGCGGTGCTCCGCCGCCTTCTGTCCAATCTGCCCCCGGATTGATCCGGAACGGCCCATATAGTAAGATTCACCCCATGCCGGATTTCGTGCACCTCCACAATCATTCGGATTTCAGCCTGCTGGACGGCGCGGCCCCCATAGACGGGATGGTCGCCAAGGCCGAAGCTCTGGGGATGAAGCACCTGGCCCTGACCGATCACGGGAACATGTTCGGCGCCCTGAAGTTCTACCACGCCTGCAGGGCCAGGGGGATAAACCCCATCGTCGGCTGCGAGGTCTACGTGGCCCCCGGTTCGCGGCTGGTGAAGAGCGGCACCGAGGCGGGAAACAAGTTCCACCATCTGGTGCTGCTGGCCCGGGACGCCCGGGGCTACCGCAATCTGATGAAGCTCTGCTCCGCGGGCTACACCGAAGGATTCTACTACAAGCCCCGGATCGACGACGAGATCCTCCGGGAGCACCGGGAGGGCCTCATCGGATCCAGCGCCTGCCTGGCCGGCGAGATCCCCGGCCTCCTTCTGCAGAATCAGACCGGGGAGGCGGCCCGGCGCGCCGGCTTCTACGCCGAACTCCTGGGCCGGGGCAATTTCTACCTGGAACTGCAGGACCACGGCATCCCGGAGCAGCGGCGGGTCAACCGGGGGATCCTGGAGCTGTCCCGGACGCTGGACCTGCCGGTAATCGCCACCAACGACATGCACTACATCGACCGGGAGGACGCCAACGCCCACGACATCCTCCTGTGCATCGGCACGGGGAAAAAGAAGAACGAGGCGGACCGGATGCGCTTCCCCGGGGAGGAGTTTTACCTGAAGACCCCGGAGGAGATGGCCCGGATCTTCGCCGAGGTCCCCGAAGCCCTTGCCCGGACCCTGGAAGTGGCGGAGAAATGCAGCCTCAGCATCGACCTCCCGGGCCCCCTGCTGCCGGACTACCGGATCCCCCCGGAGTTCCCCTCCCCGGAGGAGTACCTGCGCCACATCGCCGTGCAGGGACTGGAGTCCCGGTATCCCCGGGTCACCGGGGAGCTGCGGAAAAGACTGGACTACGAGCTGGATGTCATCACCTCCATGCGGTACACCGGCTACTTTCTCATCGTCTGGGACTTCATCCGCTTCGCCCGGGAGAGAGGCATCCCCGTGGGGCCCGGCCGGGGCTCCGGGGCGGGGTCCCTGGCGGCCTACAGCCTCCGGATCACCGACATCGACCCGATAAAATACAACCTGCTCTTCGAGCGGTTCCTGAACCCCGAACGGATCTCCATGCCCGATTTCGACATCGACTTCTGCTTCGAACGGCGGCAGGAGGTCATCGACTATGTCACCGACAAGTACGGCAAGGACCGGGTGGGCCAGATCATCACCTTCGGCACCCTGAAGGCCAAGGCGGTGATCAAGGATGTGGCCCGGGTTCTGGACATCCCCTTCGCCGAGGCCAACGAAATCGGGAAACTGGTGCCCGACGGCCCCAAGGTGACGCTGGAGACGGCGATGAAGGCCGAGCCCCGGCTCCGGGAGCTGGAGGAGAAGGGCCGGGTTTACCAGGAGCTTCTGGAAACCAGCCTGCGGCTGGAGGGCCTGTCCCGTCACGCCTCCACCCACGCCGCGGGGATCGTCATCGGCAAGACCGCCCTCACCGACTATGTCCCCCTGTACCGGGACTCCAGGACCGGGGCCCTGAGCACCCAGTACTCCATGGAACAGCTGGAGGACTGCGGCCTGGTCAAGATGGACTTCCTGGGACTGAAGACCCTGACCCTGATCCGGAACACCGAGGCGCTGATCCGCCGGAGGGAGCCCGGCTTCGACATCGAGAAGATTCCGGAGGATGACGCCCGGACCTTCCAGCTCCTGGGGGAGGGAAGAAGCGCCTGCGTCTTCCAGTTCGAAAGCCAGGGCATGCAGGGAGTGCTGCGCAAGGCCAAACCCGGCAGCATCGAGGACCTCATCGCCCTGAACGCCCTGTACCGGCCGGGGCCGATGCAGTTCATCGACCAGTTCGTCGACTCCAAGTGGGGCCGCTCCCCCATTCGGCTCCCCCTGCCGGAGCTGGAGTCCGTTCTCCGGGAAACCTATGGCGTCATCGTCTACCAGGAGCAGGTCATGGAGATAGCCCGGATCGTGGGGGGCTACTCCCTGGGGCAGGCGGACATCCTGCGACGGGCCATGGGAAAGAAGAAACCCGAGGAGATGGAGAAGCAGAAGGAGATATTCCTGAAGGGGGCGGCGGCCAGGGGCCACCCGCCGAAAAAGGCGGACGAGATTTTCGAACTCCTGGTCCCCTTCGCGGGCTACGGTTTCAACAAATCCCACGCCGCCGCCTACTCGGTCCTGGCCTACAAGACCGCTTTCCTCAAGGCCAACCACCCCGCGGAGTTCATGGCGGCGAACCTCACCAACGAAATCACCAACACGGACAAGCTGGCGGAGTATATCGGCGAGGCCCGGGAGATGGGCATCCCCATCCTGCCGCCGGACATCAACGGGTCGGAAAAGTACTTCACCGTTCTGGACGGGAAGATCCTCTACGGCCTCATGGGGATCAAGAACATGGGGGCCGCCGCGGTGGACGAGATCCTGCAGGCTCGGGGAGCCGGGGGCCCCTTCATCTCCCTCCACGACTTTCTGGACCGGGTGGACCTGAAAACCATCAACAGGAAGGTTCTGGAAACGGGGATCCAGTGCGGCCTCTTCGATTCGATCCACCCAAACCGGGCGGCCCTGTTCGGGGCCATCGACCGGGCGGTGGAGTTCGCCGCCGGGAAAAAGGAAAGCCGCCAGTTCGGCCAGGCCTCCCTCTTCGATTCCTGCGGGGAGGAGGAATTCCGGGAGCCCCCCATCGAGGAGCTTCCGGACTGGCCCGACCGGGAGCGGCTGCGGCTGGAGAAGGAGATTCTGGGCTTCTACTTCTCCGGCCATCCCCTGGACCGGTACCGGGAAGTCTGGAAGAAGAGCGTCACCCTGAGGCTCGACCACCCGGATCGGGCGGTGGCGGAGAAGAGCTACAACCTCCTGGGGATGATCCGGAGCCTGCGGGTTATCCTCACCAGGCAGGGGAAGAAAATGGCCTTCGCCATGCTGGAGGATTATCTGGGGTCCATCGAGCTGGTGATCTTCTCCGGGGTGTACGAGAAGCACCAGGGGCGGCTCGCGGAGGACTCCGTCCTGGGCGTGGTGGGAAAGATGGACCTGTCCCGGGGGGACCCGAAAATCCTGGTGGACGATTTCCGGGACCCGGACCTGCTGGAGGGGGAGGACGCCACGGAGATCCACATCCGGCTGGGGGAGGAGATGCGGCGGGAGGAGGATTTTTACCTCCTCCGATCGGCCCTGGTGGATCATCCCGGGTCCTGCGCGGTCTTTCTGCATCTGGGCTCCCCGGACGAGCCGGAGGGGGCGTCCAGAATCGTCAAGGCGTCGCCGCAGATCATGATCTCCCCCCAGGAGGAGGTCCTCGATCGGATCCGGGACTTCCCCTGGGTCCGGGACGTGTGGAAACAGTAGGAGGCTTGGGGATGCTGAACACAGTCATGAAGTTTCTCAGCGGGGCCGTGTCGGTCTACACGCTGCTGATCATTTTCCGGGTCATCGGCTCCTGGCTCCAGGGACCCTACAGCCGCAACCTATCCACCGGCCCGCTGGCCCGGCTCACCGACCCCTACCTCAACTGGTTCCGCCGTTTTCCCTTTCTGATGGTGGGGACCCTGGACTTCTCCCCGGTGGCGGCGCTGATCGCCCTGTCGGTGGCGGGCAACGTCTTCAACTCCATCGCCGCCTTCGGCCGGGTGAGCCTGGGCCTGGCGCTGGGGCTCCTGGTCTCGGCGGTCTGGTCCGCCGTGTCCTTCTTCCTGCTCCTGTACATCATCCTCATCGCCCTCCGGGCCTTCGGCATCGTCGCCCAGTGGAACCCCGCCAGCCCCCTCTGGAGGACCCTGGACATGCTGCTGCACCCGGTGATCTCCCCCATCATCGACCGGATCCCCGGGAGCCGCCGGGGGGGGACCTATCTCCGGCATCTCCTGATGATCGGGGCGGGCCTCTTCGCACTGCGCTTCACCGGTGGTCTCCTCATGGCGCGGCTGGTGGCGATGCTGCACAAAATGCCCTTTTGAGCCATGTACCTCCCGGAGTTGCAGGTCCCCGTATCCCGGCTCACGGGGGTGGGCCCGTCGGCCGCCCGGGACCTGGCGTCCCTGGGCCTTCTCTCCCTGGGGGACCTCCTGATGCATCTGCCCCGGGACTATGACGATCGGAGCGTCCGGAGCCCCCTGGCGGCGGCTTACCGGGGAGGGAGAGTCAACACCGGAGCCGTCATCGACGCCCACGAGTACTTCGGCTTCGGGGCGCGGCGGACACTGAAGATCCTGGTGCGGGACGAGTCGGCGGCGGCGGAACTCCTCTGCTTCGGCCGGAATTTCCTGGCCCGCTCCTTTCCGCCGGGGATGCGGGTGGATCTGGCGGGGGTCTTCACCCTTCACCGGGGCAGGCTCCAGAGTTCATCCTTCGAGCTGGAGGAGGAGGGCCGCAGCCCGGACCTTTTTTCCTCCGTCCTGCCCATCTACCCCCTGGCGGGGCGGCTCGCCCAGAAAACCATGCGCCGCCTGCTGCGCCAGGCCTGGGAACGCTTCGGGACGCACCTTCAGGACGAGTTTCCCCCTCCTCTCCTCGAGTCCCGGGGGCTTCTCCCGCTGAGGGAGGCGCTCCGGGCGGTGCATCTGCCCCGTTCGCCGGAGGAGGCCGCCGCGGGCCGCAGGAGCCTGGCCTTCCGGGAACTCTTCATCCTGCAGATCCAGGTGGTCCGCCGGGCCCTGGCCCGGAAGGCGGCGGTGCGGGCCCCCCGGAACTACCGGGACAACCTTCTCCGCCGACTCCTCACCGCCCTCCCCTTTCGGCTCACCCCGGACCAGAAGACCTGCCTGGCGGAGCTTCATGCGGACTTCCAGGCGGACCACCCGGCGGCCCGGCTCCTGCAGGGGGACGTGGGATCCGGCAAGACCCTGGTGGCCTTCCTGGCGGCCCTCCTCCACACCGAGGCGGGCCGGCAGACTGCCATCATGGCCCCCACCGAGCTTCTGGCCCGCCAGCACGCCGACAACGCGGCCCGGCTCCTGGAACCCCTGGGGGTGCGGCTCGCCTTTTTCGCCGGGGGCCTGGCGCCGAAGAACCGGGCCATGGTCCTTCGGGCCCTGGCCGCCGGGGAGGTGGACATTCTCATCGGCACCCACGCCCTGTTCTCCGACGACGTGGCTTTCCGGGATCTGGGTCTGGTGGTGATCGACGAACAGCACCGCTTCGGCGTGGTCCAGCGGAACAGGCTCCTGGCCAAGGGGCTCCACCCGGATGTTCTGGTGATGAGCGCCACCCCCATCCCCCAGACCCTGGCCCTGTCCGCCTTCGGCGACCTGGAGGTATCGACCATCCGCACCATGCCTCCGGGGCGCAAGCCGGTGGAAACCCATCTGGCGGTTATGGGAAAGGAGGAGAAGGTCTATGACTGGGTCCGGAGGGAGCTGGATGCGGGCTTCCAGGCCTACTTCGTCTACCCCCTGGTGGAGGAGGGCGGAAACGCCGGCCTGAAGGACGCGGAATCCATGCACCTGCGGATCCGGGACCGGGTTTTTCCCGGCCATCCCGCGGGGCTCATCCACGCCCGGCTCCCGGAGGAGGAAAAACGGGAAACCATGGAGCGTTTCTCCCGGGGGGAGATACGGGTCCTGGTGGCCACCAGCGTTGTGGAGGTGGGGGTGGATGTGCCCCGGGCCACCTGCATGGTGGTGGAGCATGCCGAGCGCTTCGGCCTGGCGGCGCTGCATCAGCTCCGGGGGCGGGTCGGCCGGGGGACCCGGCAGTCCTACGCCTTCCTGGTCTACTCCCCGGACCTGACGGAGGTCGGCAAGAGGAGGCTCAAGATCATGATGGAGACCGGAGACGGCTTCCGCATCGCCGAGGAGGACCTCCTCCTCCGGGGACCCGGGGAAATGACGGGGCTCCGTCAGGCCGGGCTCCTGGATTTCCAGGCCGCCCGGCTGCCCGAGAACGCGGAGGAGATGCTGGACGCCCGGAAGGCGGCGTACGGGATCCTGTCCCGGGACCCGGGACTCCTCCTTCCGGAAAATCAGGGTCTGCGGACGCTCCTGCAGGAGGCCCCGTGAGGATCACCGGAGGCGTTCTGCGGGGCCGGAGGATAGCCGTCCCCTCCGGGGATCTGGCGATCCGGCCCGCCATGGACCGGATGCGGGAGTCGGTCTTCGCCATCCTCGGCGCAGACCTGGAGGGCGCCTCCTTTCTGGACCTCTTCAGCGGCTCCGGAGTGGTGGGAATCGAGGCCTGGTCCCGGGGGGCGGCGCGGGTGGTGCTGGTGGAGAGGGACGGGGCCAAGCGCCGGGTTCTGGCGGAGAACGCCCGGCTCACCGGCGGGGCCGCGACGGTGCGGATCCTCCCGGTGGAGAGCTTCATCCGGGACGGGAAAGGGGGGCCCTTCGACCTGATCTTCCTGGACCCCCCCTTCCCCTACCGCTTCCGGGCCCAGCTTCTGGAACGCCTGTCCGCCTCGGGGCTCCTTGCCCTCGGGGCCATCGTCATGATCCACCATCCCCGGGAGGAGGCGCTCCCGGAGAAGGCGGGAGACCTGGTTCTGCGCCAGCGGCGGGAGTACGGCCGGTCGGTGGTGAGCTTCTACCGATGGAGGGAATCCCCCGGACCCGCCGGGGCTTGAGCTGCCGGACCGGGTCCCCTGCCCCGGACCCCATCACCGGAGGCCGTTCACCTCCCCCGGGGCCGTCACCGGGGGCCGTTCATTTCCCCGGGGCCTGCCCCCAGAGCCCCCTCCCCTCCCGTCGGGCGCCTCTCTCCAGGGCACGGAACTCCTCCATGAAGCGGAAGGGATACCGGGTGTAGGCGTGGGCATAGCCGTCCTCCACCATCCGGGCGTTGAAGAAAACCCCGTCGTCACGGTACAGGTAGGCCAGAACCCGGCCGTACCGGTCCCGGAGTTCCCGATCGAAGGCGAGGAAGACCCGGCGGCCCTGCAGGGCCGCCCGGGCGTAGGCGGCGGCCTCCCGGGCGAAGGGCTGCACCGGCGTCCCCGGCCTGACGCTCTCGGGGGCGTCGATCCCGATGAGCCGCACCCTCTCCACCCCGGCGAAGCCGGCGGGGGGATGGACAAGACGCACCACCACCGTGTCTCCGTCCACCACCCGGACCACCCGTCCCGGAAGGGCCCCCTGCGGAACCCCCTTCCCCGGGGCGGTCTCCCCGTAAGCCGCATCCCCCGGGCCCCCGTCGCCGGGAACCCCCTTCCCCGGGGCGGCCTCCCCGTAAGCCGCATCCCCCGGGCCCCCGTCGCCGGGAACCCCCTTCCCCGGGGCGGCCTCCCCGTAAGCCGCATCCCCCGGGCCCCCGTCGCCGGGAACCCCCTTCCCCGGGACCGTCCCGGCGGACGGCCCGGATTGCGGCCCCTGACGGACCCCGGGGAACGAATCAGCGGCCCCGGCGGCGGATCCCTGCCCGGAGGAAAAACCCGGCGGGAGAATCACCCACAGAAGGACGGCGAGCCAGAGCCCGGGGCGCAGGTCCCTTCGATTTTCACGCTGAAGCCTTCCTTCCCGGGGTCCTCTATCCCCGGCCCTTCCCCGGGGGGACGGGCTTCCTGCGGCCGGCGATGCATCCGTCATGACAGGCTCCAGTATACCCCCCGGGGCCGGAATTGGGGAGGCGCAATGACGGAACAGGCCTTCCGTCGGGGAAAAGAGGTGACCCGGGAGTGAAGACACGCGACAGGCCCCAGGCCGGGTGAAAAAGGCCGGGTGAAAAAGGCTTGCCAACCCCGGGCATACCCGATACATTAATCAAAAGTCCGGAGCCGATTGTGCCGATTCTTGAAGGAAACCCTATGACCGAAAACATCCTGTCCCTGTCCCGCAGGACCAAAGAAACTTCCATCCGGCTCGCTCTCCGGGGAGAACCCGGCTGCCCGGTGAAAATCGACACCGGAGTCCCCTTTTTCGACCACATGCTCACCGCGGCGGCTTTCCACGGAGGCTTCGGCCTGGAGATCGAGGCCCGGGGAGACCTGGAGGTGGATTATCATCACCTGGTGGAGGACACCGGGCTGGTGCTGGGGGAGGCCTTTCACCAGCTGCTGGAAACCCGGGGGGCCGTGGCCCGTTTCGGGCATTCGGTGATCCCCATGGACGACGCGCTGGGGGAAGCGGTGGTGGATGTGGCGGAAAGGCCTTATCTGGTTCTGGAGGCGGATTTTCCCCAGGACCGCTGCGGCTCCTTCCCGATGGAACTGGTGCGGGAGTTTTTCCTGGCCTTCACGAACCGGGCCCGGATAAACCTGCACCTCCTCTGCCGCCACGGCGGGAACAGCCATCACATGGCGGAGGCCCTGTTCAAGGCCTTCGGTCGGGCCCTGGGAGCCGCCTACGCCCCGCGGCCCGGGGGCCGGGACGGGATGTCCACCAAGGGGGACCTCTGATTTCCCCCGGGGGACGGGTATGAAGGAGCGGGACATTTTTTACGGAAAAACGGGCGAAGGCTTCCTGGTCCGGACCGAAGCCCCGCCCCGGGCTCTGAGCAGTGAGGAACGGGTCCAGCTGATCCGGCGGGGCAACGAGTTTTTCAACCGGGGAGACTACCCGGTGGCGAAGCGGGTCTTCGTCACCACCGGCTACGGCGACGGACTCATCCGGATGGGGGACCACCATTACCGGCAGGGTGAGTTTCTGGAAGCCTTCCGGATGTACTGGCTGGCCAGGGAAAAGACCAAATCCGGCCTTCTGATAGAAAAAATGGCCTGGGTGATCCGGGAATGGCTGAGGCTCGATGAAGGCGGAGGAGGGAAAGACCAGGAGTGAGGATGGACGAACGGGAAACCGGACCGGACCAGGATGAGGTCGGGGGGCCGGACCTTCAGGCCCCCCCCGGGGAAGAGGGGAAACCGGAAATTTCGGAGTACTCCCAGAAAGGCTACCTGTATCTCAAGGAAAACCGGATAGCCGAAGGGGAGGAATGTTTCCGGAGGATCCTCGAGCTGGAGCCGGAGAACAACTATGCCCTGGTCGGTCTGGGGGACGCCGCCCGGAAGCGGGGAGATTTCGTCCGGGCCGCCTCGCACTATCAGAAATGCCTCGACCTGCATCCGGACAACAACTATGCCCTCTTCGGCCTGGCGGACAGCCTCAAGTCCCGGAATCAATACGGAAAGGCCATCGAAATCTGGGAACGCTACCTGGTCCAGGATGAAAAAAACGTCACCGTGCTGACCCGGGTGGCCGACTCCTACCGGAAGTTGCGGAATTTCTCCCGGTCCCGGGACCTCTACCAGCAGGTCCTCGCCCTGGAGCGGGACAACCCCTACGCCCTGGTGGGGCTGGGACACCTGTACTACGACTTCAAGGAGTACGAAAAGGCCCTGTCCTACTGGGAACGGATGATGGAAAATCGGGACGGGGATGTGGACATCCGGATCCTCACCTCCATCGGCAACTGCCACCGGAAGCTGAAGACCTTCCAGAAGGGCCTGGCGGTTTTTTCCCGGGCCCTGGAACTGGACCCCGTCAATTTTTACGCCCTCTTCGGCATGGCGGACTGCTGCCGGGGGCTGAACCGCCACCGGGAATCCCTGGAATACTGGAACCGCATCCTCCGTCTGGATCCGGAAAACAAGGTAATCCTGACCCGGGCGGGGGACGCCTGCCGCGCCCTGGGAGACTTCGCCGAGGCGGAAGCCTTCTACCGCCGGGCCCTGAACATCGAGTTCGACGCCTTCGCCATCCTCGGCCTTGCCCTGATCAACAAGCAGCAGGGCAAATACTCGGAAGCGTTGCGGTCCCTGGAAAGTCTCCTGAAAAGCGACCCCCGGAACCCCCGCATCTACGGGGACATCGCGGACTGCCACCTGCGGCTGGGAAGGAAAGACCTGGCCCTCCAGGTTCTGGCGGAGTTCCACAGACAGGGTCTGCGGAGCGCGTACGCGTCGGAGCTCTACGAGCGCCTTCGGGGGGGCCACTGACCCCCATGAGCCTCCCCTCCCTGCAGGGAGAACTCCCGGAAGGGATAGCCGCACGGCTGGGCCTGGAGAAGACCTACCGGGGGCTCCAGATCTTCGAAGGCCTGCACCGGCTGGGGAAGGACTTTGCCGGGATGACCAGCCTTCCGGAGGAGCTGCGCTCCCGGCTCCAGCGGGACTATTCCCCCTTCACCACCCGGCCGGGAACCAGCCTGTCCGACCCGGACGGGACGGTCAAACTCCGGGTGGACCTGGCCGACGGAGCGGCGGTGGAATGCGTCCTTCTGACGGACCAGAGCGGCCGCAGGACCGCCTGCCTCTCCACCCAGGCGGGCTGCGCCATGGGCTGCGCCTTCTGCCGGACCGGTCTCCTGGGCTTTCATCGCAATCTGGATGCGGCCGAGATCGTCGAGCAGTACCATCATCTCGACCGGGCTCACGGCCCCATCGGCAACATCGTCTACATGGGCATGGGCGAGCCCCTGATGAACCTGGAGAATCTCCGGCGGAGCATCGAAATCTTCATCCACCCCCGGGGCATGGCCCTGAGCCTCCGGAAGATGACCGTCTCCACCTGCGGGGTGGCTCCGGGCATCGTGGAGCTGGCGGACAGGGGTCCTCCGGTGGGGATCGCCGTATCCCTCATCACCGCCGACGAGGAGACCCGCAAAAAAATCATGCCCGTCACCCGCCGCTGGGGCCTGGCGGAACTCCGGGAGGCCATGGCCTACCACCAGAAGAAGACGGGAAAGCGCCTCACCCTGGAGATCGTGCTCCTGAAGGGCCTGAACGACCGGCCCGCCGATGTGCGCCGGCTTCTGGACTTCGTCCGGGGACTGGATGTGATCGTCAACCTCATCCCCTGGAACAGCGTCTCCGAGCTGGACTTCCGGGAGCCCGACGAGGAAACCGTCCAGATGTACCGGCGCGAACTCGAATCCGCCCGCATCCCCTCCACCCGCCGCTACCGCCGGGGCCGGAAGATCGGCGGCGCCTGCGGGCAGCTGGGGGTTGTGGTATAGGCGGGCAAACGTGCAAAAGATCTTTTATCTAGATCTTTTATCTGCAACAGTCTAACCCGTTTGGGCAGGGCTAAATTTCCACTATCATTTCTATTTCCACCGACGCTCCGAAAGGAAGTTCCGCAACTCCCACGGCGGATCGGGCATGTTTCCCTATGTCCCCCCACAGGGCTGTCAGGAGGTCGGAAGCTCCGTTTATGACGGCCGGTTGTTCCAGGAAACCGGGGGCGCTGTTGACGAAGCCCAGCACCTTGACAATTTTTTTCACCCTTTCCAGGCTCCCCAGTTCCTGTTTGAGGCTGGCCAGACAGTTGAGGCAGGAATCGCGGGCAGAAAGGACGCCTTCCGTGAGGGAGACCCCGTCTCCCACCTTGCCAAGATACCGCCTTTCTCCGTCAATACTGGCGATCTGTCCCGCTGTAAAGGCCAGGTTACCCGCAATCTGGACAGGGATGTAAGATCCCCCGGGCATAGGTGGTTTAGGAAGTTTCAGCCCCATTTCCTTAAGTTTTTTTTCGATCTCCATAAAGCGCTCCGTTCATTAAAAAATTGTCTCCGCATAACGGGGATTCAGACCATATTGGGCATTTTTTCCCGCCCAAAATATTTCTGAAACACAAAACCCAGCCCAAAGAGCGCAGCTCCGGCCATGGTTGGACCAATACTGGGGGTTATCAGAAGCCCGCCGGCAACAAGGAAAAGTATTCGTTCCACCAGGGAGCACTTCTTGAACAGAAAACCCGAGACGACCACATCAAAGCAGAAAACAGCGGTGAAGGTCGCAGCTGCAGTAAAAAGGATCTGAAACAGACTGCCTTCCAGCAGAAGGCCGGGTTGAAAAATGAAAACATAGGGGACGCAGAGTATGGGAAGGGCCAGTTTGAAAAAGGAAATCAATCCCGTTTCCCAGGGACTCGCTTCGGCGATGCCCGCAGCTCCGTAAGCCGCAGTGGCTACGGGAGGGGTGATATTACATAGGATCCCGAAATAAAACGCGAAAAGATGGCTGGCAAGGGTATGAAGCCCCATGCTGATCATTGCAGGGACCACCAATACTGAGACGATGATATAGACGCCCACAGTCATCATTCCCGTACCCAGGATAAGGGAGGCAAGCATGACGAGGGGAAGAAGGATGAAAGGTTTTCCTCCGGCGATATTTATGAGGGAGGTGCTGAGCGTGTAACCCAGACCGGACTGCATCACACAACCCACGATAATACCGGCGCAGGCGCAGGCAGTTGTCACGGAGAATGTCATTTCCACAGCGGTCCTCAAACCGGAAAAAAATCCACGTAGGGTGAAGCGACTTTCCGCGCGGAAGGACGCCACCAGCAGAAGAGACACCACACCCCAGAAACCGGCCTTGACTTCGCTGTAGCCCATCATCAAAACGGCGATCAAAAGGAGCATCGGAAAAACCAGATAACTGACCTGAAAGAGAGATTTCCAGGTTGGCAGCTTTGTCATATCTTCATCGGTGAGTTTTTGCAGGCCGAGCTTTTTCGCCTCCAGATGAACGATCACATAGATGGAAAAAAACCATAATATCGCCGGCAGCACTGCGGCTTTGCAGACCGCCGCATAGGGTATCCCGAGAAACATGGCGATGATGAAGGCGGCGGAACCCATTATGGGCGGCATAACCTGCCCTCCCGTGGAAGCGGTAGCCTCCACCGCTGCGGCAAACGCCGGCTTGTACCCCATTTTTTTCATCAGCGGGATGGAGACCTGGCCTGTGAGAAGAGCGTTCCCCACAGCCGTGCCATTGACCATTCCGACCAACCCGCTGGACACGACAGCCACTTTTGCCGGCCCACCGACAGATTTACCCACGAGCTTCATTGTGAAGTTCATAAAGGTTTCAAGGATGCCGGTTTCCATGAGGAGTCCGGCGAAGATCAGAAAAATGATGACAAAACTGGCCGCAGCCCCCAGAGGTGACCCCCAAAGCCCCTCGAGATCCAGGTATTGGATATTGATTATTTCCCCGAAGGTGAAGGGCGCGTGTTTCAGGAAACCGGGAAACCAGGGCCCGGCGTACACATAGAAAAGGAAAAAAACGCTTATGACGACGATCCCCAGCCCTACATGCCGCCGGGAAGCTTCAATGGTCAACAAGATCGCCACACTGCCCATGACGAGGTCCATGACCGTGGGACTGCCGGCCCGCAGGGGCAGAGCTTCGCTGTTCGTGAAGGTATAGATCAGACAGACCACTCCGGCCAGCGCAAACAGAACATCCAGCCCCATGGAGATTTTCATCCGCCATCGACCATCTCCGGATCGGTACTTTTTTTCCAGCGATGTGAGAAACACAAGGACGATGACGACCAGAAGGTGAGTAACCCGATGTTTGAAAGCTTCCAGCTGACCCACATACGAGGTGATGATATGAAACATGGCCAGTGAAACGGCGATAATTCCTGTCACAGTCCCCAGAATACCGTTTTCCTTTAAAACCTCCCCCAATGTTTCGCCCTCGGGTATCCCCAGGATGCTTTCCTTCAGCTTATCAAACATAGGTCCTCCAGTGTAAAACCGCTTCCTTCGATGAAAAACATAAAAGCGGCATGATACGAAAACAGAAGATCATGCCGCCATACATAACAATTCTACTGAGGAATTCCCGCCTTGGGAATTTCCATCCCTTTCTCTTTATAAAATTTATAAGCGCCCGGATGCAATGGGAGGACCGTACCCCGCAATGCATTTTCCAGTTTAATCTGGCTTTTAAAGGAGGCAGGGGCAACTTCTACAAATCTTTCATAATTGTCCCACATCGCCTTGGTGATTCTGTACACCAGATCTTCAGAAAGGTCTTTGTTGCAATAAAATCCTCCGCTATATCCCACCGTTTTGACATCTTTTTTCACTCCGGAGTAAGCACCGGCAGGAATTGTCCATCTCTCCATACCATATTTAGCCACCATCCGGTCGATAAGATCGGTGGGCAGCTGGAGAATATCAATGGGAGAAAAGGTATCCACATCCATGAAAGCGGAGTTGGGCGGCATCGTCAAAATGGCATAATAATCAATGTGCTTGTCTTTCATTAAAAGCGCGCCGTCAGGGAAGCCTACCAGAGTAGCCTTGCCGAGAGAATCGTAGGACAGGTTTGCCTCTTTGAGAAGCTGGTCGAAGATGATTTTTCCCGTAAAACCCTCTTTCCCCGGACTGAATGGTCTTCCCTTAAGATCGTCCAGTGTCTTTATTCCCTTTTCCGCCAGGGCCAGAATATGAAAAGGCTCGATATACTGGTTCCCTACATAGCGTAAATTCCGCAGCGGCTTGTCGAAAGGGGCCCGTCCTTCCCAGGCATCCAAGGCGGTCCCACTGTAGGAGTAGCCTATTTGCGCCCTGTTGGCATCGATGTCCCGGCAGTTGCTGACCCCCCCGCCGATGGTCGGCGACGCCTGAGCTCCATCAACCTTCTCGGTGATGATGCTCGCCATCACCGATCCTCCGGAAAACCAGGTTCCACCGACAGTCCCCGCTACGAGTTTCAGGTACTGGGTCTTCTCCTCGCTCTTCCCCCCGGCCCACCCGGCAGAGACAGCCACCGCCAGAATGACGACCGCAACGACAGCCTTTCTGAAAGTTTTTTTCACGGCTACCCTCCTAAAATTTTGATACCTCGTTCCATTCTATACCAAAAGCCCCATATGTCAACTAAAATTTTAAATATTAAAATATTTTTATTTTTACCTTGCTTTTTTAACTTTATGTGTTACACTTCTAACGGATCCGACCATGAAGAACAGGTTTAACATTGAAACGATGATGAATTCCCTCACATCACTGCAACCGCGTGTCGAGTTGGCTTTTTTACCAACCCCTCTGCACAGACTCCCTCGGCTTTCCCAACGGTATGGCGTGGATCTTTTTCTTAAAAGAGACGATTTGACCGGACCCGAGTTCGGAGGAAACAAGACACGAAAACTCGATTTCGTACTCCCCCTGGTGCTGTCCGAAAAAACGGATTACATAATGACAGGAGCCTCGATCCAATCGAACTGGTGCCGCCAGGTAACTGCTGCAGCCAATCGCTTCGGACTCAAGACCATCCTGTACCTGTTCGGTACCGAAATTCCCGAGGAATACAAAGGGAACCTTTTTTTAGACGCGGTATATGGGGCGGAGATTCATCTGGTCCGACTTGAAAAAGGCGAGACTCTCTACGACGGACTTGTAAAAACGGAAGAAAGTCGGAACCGACGGATACAGGAACTGAAAACAAAAAACTTGTCATGTTATTACCTTAAAGTAGGGGCTCCCGTACCTCAGGCCTACGCAGCTTATGCAATGGCAATGGGCGAATTGGCTCTACAGATGTCATCATACGGATTTGAACCGGACGATATCGACTATGTCGTCACTCCCATTGGTGCCGGAGGGACCTATGCCGGACTTCTCACGGGGAAGCTCCTCCTTCAGTGCCGAACGCATATCATCGGTTTTACCACCTCGGGAATGCATCCCACCATGAAAGACGACATCTTTAACGCCGTCCAGGAGGCTTCGGATTACATACGAAAAAAACTGCCCGTGACGAAGGACGATATCCAGGTGGATTTCGATTTCGGCGGTGAGTATGATGTCCCCACCTCTGCCAGCACAGAAGCTCTTCGCCTACTGGCGCGGGAAGAAGGGATTCTGCTCGATCCTGTTTATGGCGCCAAGGCGATGGCAGGTCTCATGGATTACCTGGAAAAAGGAAAAATCCCCCAGGGGAGTCGCATCGTATTCTGGCATACCGGCGGCCTTCCGGCATTGTTTTCCGGGGCGGAAATTGCCGGAGCCATTCACATACAATAACTATCGAGATGGAGATGAAAAAGCCATGACCATTTATGACAAATTAGGCGTAACCCCGATAATCAATGCCGACGGGCCTCTCACCCGGTACGGCGGCGCTTTGATGGACAAGGCGACCCTGGATGCCATGGACGAAGCATCTCGTTATTCCGTCCCTCTGGACAAGCTTCAGGCGGCAGCGTCGGCGATCATCGCGGAAAAAACCCACGCGGAAGCAGGCATCGTCACCGGCGGAGCATGCGCGGCCCTGACCCTGGCAACCGCAGCCTGCATCTGCGGCTACGATCTGTCCCGCATGGAAAAATTGCCGGATACGGCCGACATGCCCAACGAGGTCATCATGCCCTGGCATCAGATTAGCGGCTACGACCATGCAATACGGGCGGCGGGAGCCAGACTCATCGGAGTGGGAATTCCCCACGCCACTGTCGCGCCCTTTGTGGTGCATCCCATCAATAAATGGCACATTGAAGCAATGATATCAGAAAAGACGGCGGCAATAGCGTATGCCGTCCGGACCGGTAGCCATCCCCCGTTGGAGGAGGTTATTGCGGTTGGAAAAAGATATGGAATCCCCGTGATAATTGACTCCGCCCCTGAAATTCCTCCCATTGAAAACTTGTATCGGTTCATCGACATGGGGGCCGATCTGGTCTGTGTCAGTGGGGGAAAAGGAATCCGGGGTCCTCAAAACAGCGGCATTCTGTACGGGAGAAAAGACCTGATCGCATCCGCGGCGGTTCAGATGCTGGAAGCCCCATCGGAATCGTACGAAAACTGGAGTCCGCCGGAAACTTTGATCCCGAAAGAAAAATTCCGGGGTGTTCCCACCCAGGGGATCGGTCGCGGGCTGAAGGTCAGCAAGGAGACGATAATCGGTCTTCTCACAGCTCTGGGGAATTTGGACCAATCCAGGTTCTCTGTTCTGGAAAAAAAACTTAACGGGTTACTGGAAACAATCAAGAAGAGAGTGGAATCTGTTCCGGGGGTCGCGGCTTATTTCATAGAACCTCAATACTGCCTCTGCAGCTATCCCACCCTGGAGTTGAAACTGGATGAGGATGCTCTGGGAATCAGCGCGGATGAGGTCTGCAGGCGGCTTCGCAAGGACAACATATATCTCCGTGACCGGTATGTCAGCGAAGGGAAAATAAGAGTGTTTTCAATGAACCTGGATGAGGCAAGCACAAAACGTATTGAAGATGCTTTGATGACATCCTTAACCTCCGGGAGGCGATGAAGGTGAAGGGCCCGTCCGGTCATTCCAAGCCTTCTTCTCTGACAAAAAAAGACAAAGAAACCCTGGACTCCATTAAACCCATAGTGGACGGGATAGCGGCCTTCCTGGGAGGCAATTGCGAGGTGCTGCTTCATTCCCTGGAGAATCTGGACCGCTCGGTCATTCACATCGCCAACGGCGGAATAACCGGCAGGTCCATCGGATCTCCCATTACGGATCTGGGCATGAAGATCCTGCGGGAAGCTTCGATGAAGGGAAGCGATGTGATGGGCAGCTACTACTCCAAAACGGCGGATGGAAAGACTCTGCGATCGGTCACGGTTCTTATCCGTAATGCCGCCAAAAAACCGATAGGGCTTCTGTGCATCAACTTCAACCTGGATGTTCCGTTTCTGGACATCCTGAAGACTTTTGCCTCCTCGACGGCTTCCACGGAGGAGACTTCGGAGAACTTCGCCACCAGTGTGGAGGATTTGATCCAGTCGACCCTGCATGAAACCATCGTGGAAATAAACACCCACAAAAGCATCCCGAATCTTACAAAGAACAAGATCATCGTGGGGAAGCTGAAAGAGAAAGGAATTTTCTCGATCCGCGGCGCCGTCGACATCGTCGCCCGGGAGCTTTCGGTTTCGCGTTATACAATATATAATTACCTTAGAGAAAGCAGACAGACTGCAAAAAGCGAATTCAAAAACAGCGGCTTATTGTAAAATTTCCAGGATCATTACAACTCGGTTCAGGTTATGGCCGAATCCGCCCGCATCCCCTCCACCCGCCGCTACCGCCGGGGCCGGAAGATCGGCGGCGCCTGCGGGCAGCTGGGGGTTGTGGTATAGGAGGGGAGACCGGCGAGTCCACAGGGGCCGGAAACCGGATGCGCCGGCCGGGGTCGGCCGTTCATCGCCCCCCTTGTTCATGTTTTTCGCCGCCTCTATTTTTGCCAGTATTTCCTACTTTTTCTATCATATTACTGGATTTTATTTTTCTCCGGCGGTAAATTCCTTATTGAATGAAAACGAAGCAGATCTCCGGATCGGCCAATCCGATGGGGTGGGAAATGAGAAAAATGTTTCGTTTCGCAGGGATCCTTTTTCTTTTCGCGGCGGCGCTGCCGGCCGCGCTGGGCGCGAAGGATGGCGACATCAGCCTTCGCCTGATGCCGGTCTACGCGGTTCCGCTGGGCCCGAAGCTGAATGACGGCACCCCCTGGTACTCCCCCGGCGGGGGCTTCGCGCTGAAGGGCCAGTACGACCTTCCGGGCATGAAGAACCTCTCAGCCGAGCTGGGGCTGGATGTGGACTACCTGCCGGTGAATAACGCGTCGGAGGCTCTTACGGCCCTGTCTATCGGGGCGGGGCTGGGCTTTCGGCAGCCCCTGGGCTCCCGGTTCCGCCTGGTCCTTGGCGCCGGCGGCGGCTGGTTCTACGGCATGCACGCCGACAGGGCCGGGGACTCGCCCTACCTTTACGGCGGCGGGGGCCTGGACTTCCAGTTTTCCCCCGCTCTGAACCTGGGACTGGGGGCTGTCTACAAGAGAACCGTGTCCCCCGCGGGGGAGCTGTACTCCGGCCTGGGACTGTCCATGGGGATGAGCTACAACTTAAGTTCGGGACGCCGGGGGGCGGACCTGCGTTTTGCTCCCGCCGTTCAGACCATCTACCCCCTTTATTACACCTACTACGATAAAAACCCTCTGGGAACGGTGGAAATAGCGAACACCGAGGACTCCCCTATCCGGAACATCAGGGTGAGTCTGTCGGTGCCCCAGTTCATGGAGAGGCCCAGTATCAGCGGCGAGTTCGACCGAATTCCCCCGGGGGGACGGGTGGTCGCACCCCTGACGGCGGTCTTCATCAACACCATCTTCAATGTCACCGAGGGGCTGAAGGTGGCGGGGGAGCTGAAGGTAGACTACGAATATCTGGGTCGGGCTCTGACGGAGACCCTCCCCCTCACCCTGACGGTGCAGAACCGCAATGCCATGACCTGGGACGACGACCGGAAGGCCGCTGCCTTCATCAGCGCGAACCACCCCCTGGTGAAGGGCTACGCCAAAAACCTGGCCGCCACGATCCGGTCGGACACGCTGACCGCATTCACCAACGAGTTCCGCATCGCCATGGGTCTTTTCACCATGCTGGAGCAGTACGGGATGCAGTACATCCCCGACAGCTCATCCCCCTTCGCGGTTCTCTCGGAGCAGCCCGAAGCGGTGGACCAGGTCCAGTTCCCGGTGGAGACCCTGAACTTCAAGGCCGGGGACTGCGACGACCTGTCGGTTCTCTACGCGGCGCTCCTCGAGGCCGCGGGGGTGGAGACGGCGCTGATAACCATTCCGGGCCACATATATGTGGCCTTCAACCTGGGCATTTCGGAAAAGAAGGCCGAGAGTCTTTTTCCCGACACGGGGGACATGATCGAGCAGGGCGGGACCATGTGGATTCCGGTGGAGATAACCCTGGTGGGCCAGGGCTTTACCCGGGCCTGGCAGACCGGA
>Ga0302245_1000553_pt1 | contig 30493 bp, 40 predicted proteins | sample AAG_UR_Thr_MG_FD_193512 | JGI IMG/M metagenome (GOLD analysis project Ga0302245, IMG submission 193512) | Enriched activated sludge microbial communities from anaerobic digester in WTTP, New Holstein, Wisconsin, United States - AAG_UR_Thr | ecosystem: Engineered > Bioreactor > Anaerobic >... | reverse complement strand
GCCGCTTTTATCTGGTCAAAATCTTTTTTCAGTTCGCTGTCTATCAGCATCGCCGCAGGCCTGAACGTGTCTCTGGTTATCCTGTCTAAACTTCTAAACGGCTGGCCCGCCTTCCATGTCGCATTTGCAAATCGCGCTATCAATAACATATCTTCTTCAGATATGCTCCCGTCTACTATGCTGTCTATTATCTCTCTGAAACTCTTCCCGCTTCTCTCGCTTAAATATCCTACTCCCGTCTCCAATGCGTAAAATCCCGCTAAATTCATCGCTACTTTCTGCTGATTCTTTGTCATCCCGGAACTTGTCGTCCTGTCGGCTTCGGCTATAAATTCAGGCGCTTCCTGTCCTATCCCTCTGTAATACGCGTCATTGCACCACTGCGCCATCTCTATCGCAAATTCCTTGTTCTGCAGCAGCTGTTTTAAATATTCCAACTGTTCCTGACTGCCGCTTTTCGCGCTTAATCCTTGTTCTCTCATCTTCGCCAATATCTTTTCAGTAACAGCTTTGATTTGATCTATATCCTTCTGCACTTCTTCATTTGACAACTGAACAGCAGGAATAAAATTTCCTTTTCCTATCCTGCTTGGACTTCTGAAAAACTGGCCTGCCTTCCACGTCGCATTTGCAAATCGCGCTATCAACAGCATATCTTCCCTGCTTATCGTCCCGTTCTCTATTGACTCCAATACTTCCATTACGCTCTTGCCGGTCCTTTCGCTTATTACTCCCACTCCGCTTTCAACTGCATAAAATCCTGCAAGATTTATCGCCGTCTTTTCATCCGCTTTCGTAACTCCGGCATCTCCGCTCTCCTGGCTTACTCTTGCTACGGGTTCTTCCGGATATCCGTTTTGTCTGTTATAATCATTGCCTATATATGCCGCCATTTCTTCAGACATACCAACGTCCTGCATTATGCTTTTTACCTTATCCAAAACTTCAGCATTTGTCTGCCCGTAAACAAGATAAGACAGCGGTAATCCGGCATCGTCGGTATTTACCATATAATATTGATTTGTTGTGGTATCAAACACCAAATAGGCTTCTTTGCCGGCCGGTTTTGTTTGTTCTCCCCACGGCGACTGAATTGTTATTTCCGATTCAATGTCGTATCCTATATCGGACATCTTAACCATCTGCACGGGAGCAGTCTTTAATGCCCCGACAATATTTTTATCGCCGGATATCAATTCGTCCATTCCCGTAATACCCGTTACTTTCGTAAACATTTTAGGATTTTTTTGAGAGACTTCCGCTTTATCAACTTCTTTATATTTTTCCCTGTAATTGCTGACTATATAAAAATCGGGCTGTCCGTCTTTTACCTGCAATGCTATTATATTGCCGATATTTGCTCCTAAATATTCTTCGGTATATACCGTTCTGTCTACTGTCCCCAAATTATTTCTTATTATTTCCGGCAAATCTTCAAATTTGCTGCTCGTTATTTTATATCCCAATATGGGAGTATCTTTTATAAATTCATATTTAGCGGGATTCATTCTTGCGATTCTTCCTTCAATATCAGCCTGGCTTTTAACTTTTGAAACAGCCGATTGATATCTTTCTATAACCGCATTAATGTCGCTTATGATTTTTCCTATGATTACAAGAGCCTGGCTGACGGAACCTTCGCTTGATAGTTTTCTTTTTTCAACAGCCTCTTTTATAACGGCATCCGTTTCCTGCATCTGTTTTAAAGCTTCTGATAATTTTTCTATATCTATGTATTTCAATAAATCTTCGTCAACCTGCTGAACCAATACGCTGTTTTTGCTTAAATTTTCTTTTATTAAATTTATTATTTGTTCCGATACGTTGCCTGTATCGTCGGACTCAAGGATTGAAGAATATCCTATAAACTGTAAAAGATCCTTTATTGAATCCATTTGGCTTTGCGATAATATTCCTTCCCTGCTCAATATTCTTTCAACCTGTTCGCGGTTTTGTTTATAGTAATCGCTGCTGCGCAATGATTCGGGATCGGCCATATTCCATATTTTGATCTGGTCTATCGGCGATAAAGAAGCAATTAAATTTGCCAGCGTTTGGAATGATATTTTGCTTTGTTCTTTTACTATCTTGTAATACGTATCTTCGGCGTATTTCGTGCCTTCGGAAACGTTCGGGGTTATAACGATATATGATAAATTTTGGTTATTCAGTATCTGGGATATGCTTGTTGTGTGGAATCCTCCGGTTATTATAACATCCACTCTTTTTACGCCGCGCATATTTTCCAATATTTTATTTATCTCGCCGGCCGGCGATATTTTTGCATCTATTTTCCCCGTCACGACTCCTTCGGTAATATTTTTCGTAAAATATTCGTTTCTGTCGGTGTTGATTTTGTAGAATTTGTCGGCTTCCGCCATATAGCCGTCAAGCATATGCAGCACTCTGTTGTCTACGTATTTATCCCATAACTTTTTATATCTGCCGATATTGGCCGTATAATATTCATAATCTTCTTTCGTTATCTTGCTTGTTAAATAATTTTCAAGATATTTTTCAAATTTAGCCATAAACACAACGTCTCTCTGGGCTTTTGTACTTGAAAATCTTGTGTTTATTTCATTTATTAAATCTTTTTCTTCGGTAATCAAATCCAAAGGATTTATCTTCTGGCTTAATTCAACATAGCCGAAATATTTATTAAGTTCCGGATAATTTACAGATAAATCAAGATTGTATTGTCTGGTTATTTTCATTAAATATTCATAGAGTTTATCTACCTGCGCGAAATTACCCGTTGAATCCAAAAGCATTTTATATGCGTTAAACGGAAGCTGTTCTTTTAACAATAAAACCAAATGCTGCAGTTCTTCGGTTATTTTTGCGAATTTCAAATCGCTTTGCATCGCCAAAAGATTCATATAACTCAAAGTATTTTCATACTTGTAAATATCTATCCCGAGTTTATTGATATGCTTTGAAAGCAGTATATAATACTTCTCGGAATTTATTTTGCCGGCCGCAAAATCTTTTGCCAGTTGTTCCAGTTTGAACTGCCTTCTGTCATAATATTTATTTTTTAAATCCTGGGTTGATTTATCAACGGATTTTAATATAAGCTCTATTTTATCTTTGTTTTCAAGTATATCGCCGAATCTTTTTAAATTTTCCAAATACGGCTCTTTTGTTTCAAGACCTTTTATGATATGTGTCTTTCCGCTCAACGCGCTGTAATATTCAGCTCCCGTAAGTCTTCCAGTTTCTATCATCTTGTCAAGAAGCTTGCTTTTGTAATTAGCGTCAACTCCGCCGGTTATCCAGCTTGTGTCAACGTCGCCGTAAGCGCCTTCAAGATAAACCGTTTTTACTCCGTAGCGCTTATCAAATAAATCTATTATATTGCTTATGTTTTTCTGTACTTTCGGATGACAGTGCAAATCCTGAATATTTATGATTACTCTGTCGGTTGACGCAAAGTGGGCGTCCGTTATTTTTCCGTAAGAATACGGAAGCATGAAATCGGAAAATATCTGCTTATACTGTTCCGTAGCTCGCATATTTGCGGCAACGGAAGCTGCCGCCTGTCCGCCTATGCTTGTAAGAACAAAACATGCCGTTACCAGCACCGATAATAATTTTTTTATTCCAATTTTCATAAATTCCTCCGGAAAATAAAAAAGCCTGTGCTTTTACGACAAAGCGCAGGCTTTTAAACCGTTTGTTAAATTTTTTACTGAAACGGATCTCGGTAAAACGTTAAATATCATTCTGAACAATAAAATAAAAAAGATAAACTCCCAAAACGGAATCTTCAACGGATAATCAACGTCGTTAATAACCGCATTGGATTTAAAATTCAATTCGTTTTTTTTAAATTCATTTTTAATTATTTTATAAGTATTTTTGAAAATCTGGACCGGTATAAAAACAACGTCTAAAAAATTACAGCTCTGCGTTTTATTATGATTTATTTTAGCGCCTGCGGCTTTACCGCTTTTTATCATAGACGAAACTATATCGTTTGAATAATTAACGGCGGAAAAAAATCCGGCGGACAAATTGCCTGTGCCGACGGAATTAACTGTTGTGTAACCCTTCAGACACATCGCGGAAGCATTAAAAAGAAAGCAGAGAGAGATGCCTAAAGAAAGAATAATAAATAGATACTGTTTTTTCAGCATATTCTTATTCATGCCCATATTATAGTACATAAATGTAAAAAATGCTTGAAAACTTGTGAATTTTTTGTAAAAACTGAAAATAACAAATATAGCCGGTATTTAACTTACAGAAACTTTATTGCAAAGAATACTGAGCTAGAAATTTTATAACTTCTTCTTTATTGCTCATTTTTTTATATTCCGTCAAATGTTTATTCCAATGTTTTGCATCATTGCATTGTAAAAAAACAAAATTATAATGCAGTTTTATAAATTCGTCAATTAAAGAGGCCGACATTTCTTTCTTTATGCAATTTTTAATTAATCTGTGTTCAAAAAACATTAACATGTGGTTTATTTTCTTTATATCTCTGACTATTAATAAATCCGTAAATTCATATTTAAACATTTTAACCATCTGTTCGGTAAATTCAGCCATATAAATCACTTTTAATATGTCTTCCAATATATAACTGACGTCTCCTTTTCTGCTGTCATCCATTGACCTGCGTAAAAACTTAACAAACATTATTATCAAAAATTGCATGAATTGTTCTTTGTTGGTATTATTGATATTCTTAAATTTAATTGTTTTTTCTATCAAAAAGACAATATTTTCAGTGCCGTTTTCATATAATTTCACGTAATACTCATCATTTCGTTCATATATTTTATCAATATTTCTTAAGAATATTTTTACTACTGAGCTTATCAATCCGCCGTCTTTTGTGTTAAATAAAATATCAATATATATTTTGAAAAAATCCCTGAAAATGATTTTATTATAAACAAGATTTTCATTTCCGAATAAAGCCTGCAAATCTTTTATACTTTTATGTTTCTCTTTTATCTTATTACTGCTGTATTTTTCCGTATAAAGTTTTAAAGAATTCAATAAATTATACGCCGCCGTAAATTCCCGTTTATTAATATAGAATTCAATGGTATCTTTGACCGCGTCCTGATTATTTTCAAACATTTGCTGCATTAAAGTGTGCAGATTTAAAGAATGTATAGACGTCATTATAATATACGTCGCCAGCATGAAATTCAGTATGGTAAGGCCGATAAACAAATATACGTTCTCGGAAATAAATATAAAGATGAAAAAAATTATTACTCCGCTGAAAGCCCATATAAATCTCTTTTTTAAAGTTTTTTCCAATAATAATCCCAATGCGGGGGCTATGTTTTGTATATTGCCTACGGAAACGGTTAAAAAAATAAAAACGCCGACGTATAATAATATGATTAACGTAATTATTCTTATGGGCGAATTTTTTTCTTCTTTTCTGTATTTTTCTAAAAGGTCTTCAATATCTTCGGCTTTCAGTGATTTTGTATATTCTATTAATCTGACGTTTTTTTGCAAATCGGCGATTGAATTTTCTAATACTGCTATTTTTTGGGATTCATCAATCTTTACGGTGGTTGTATCGGAGGAAACGGCATCGTGGGCAATTGCAAACACAGGAAGCATCCAAACAAACAACAACATCAGCAAAGTTTTCTTTTTCATAAGAAACCCCCATGCGACAGAAATTGAAATTGGTTGATTCTATCATTAAGTTTTCAATTAGTCAAAGCCTATTTTTATGAAATTTCGCAGTTGTTAAATCCGGAAAGGCGCCAAACGCATAAACCGAATCCGCTTACCGTCGGATATTTAAAATAAAAAATCTTGAAAATTTATGATTTTTTGTAAAAGATGATGAAAATGAAAGCTTAAGTTATACTTACATTGAATTAGCTATTATTAGAGATTTTTGTCTGAGAATATCCAAATTATCACTTTCATTAAAATTACTTGCATCAAATTTTTTAATTATTAACTTTAATGCTACCTCATAATAATCTATTGCTATTTTATACTCTGCCAGAAATTCTTGATACTTATTTTCAACCTCTTTATATTTTTCTTCCAAAATTTCTATATTTATCTTTGGAGAATCAACAATACAGTTGTTAGAAAAATGATATGAATCTTCTTTCAATATATTTATATTTTTTCTATTTTCATCTAAATTCTTTGCAAAATAACTAATAAAATTTGAATAATACGAAAAGGAACCATTAATTGATTCTAATATTTTTTTATTTGTGAACTCATTTTGTTCTGGAATCTCTTGTACTATATTTTGCAAACATGTATGTGTTACATCTAAATATTTACTTTGCTGAGATATTGAACTTAAAATATCGCCTAATACATTTAACATGCTATCCTTATAATTTTCTCCTATAACATAAAACTTCAATATTCTAGCTGTTTTTTGCGGATCAATTTCCCCTAAAAGAAATTTTATTCTTATATCTGATATCTTTTGTGAAATATTATTTTCTGAATATATCATTAGTAATCGTTCAAATAAAAAGACAATAGCAAATATAATAAATGCATAGGATATACTAGTTATTGGATTTTCAAAATTTCTATTAAATATCATATAGCAAACAGAATATATACCAACAAGAAAACAAAAAAACATACACGTATCGACTTTTTTGTTGTTTTTTGTAGGTGGTAAAACCATTGAATATGGATATTTTATTTGTCGATATGAAGATATTAAAAGCAAAATTAAAAACAACAGCAATGGAATAAAGAAAACATAAAGTCCTATATAACAATACAACAGTTGAATCGGTAGTATAAAAGACATACATATGATTAAGAAAATATAAAATAACAAAAATGTTCCAAGAATTATTGGATTATACCGAAATAAATAATGAGAGAATTGTTTTTTAAAAACTAACGCTGCAGTTTTTTCCTCTAGAAATCTCTTAATTAAACCATGAACATATAAAGTAAAGTTATATATAAAAAATATTATCAAAAATATCAAAAGAACTTCTTGCGATATAAATTTATGATTATTTAAAAGATTTAAGAACATCACAATTAAACCAGCTATCGCAAACAGAATAACCTTTACCGTGAGTCCACTGCTACTAATATTTTTTTCTGCAATATCAGCTTGTATATTCAACAATTCTTTTATATTTTCTTCTTTAAAATTGTTATTCATTATATAAAATCCATATTTTGAGTCTCTTTTTTAAAGTTATTGACATTTATAACTTTGTAAGTTATAATTAGTTTGACTCAGTTACCATGTGTAAATGGAGTTTCTGGTATCGCTTAGATTATATCTAAGCGATACTTGTCATTTTAGACTATATTTGTCTTTGTTATCATTAAATCTTTTTTCTAAATTTTTAATTCGAGATTTATATGTTATATATCCTGTTATAAATAAAAAATATCCCGATCTCTCTTCTATAACAACAAGATATTTTTTATCAAACCAAAGATGGAATCTAACACCCTGTATTCCAGCTTGTTTTTCTCCCCATATTTTAATATTCGCATCTAATCTATTTAATATTATAGCTTTTGGCCAACAAATTCTAGCATGTCTATCATAACATCCTCCATTATTTTGAGTTTCATCTTCTCCACAAATATGCCAGAAAGCTTTATCTCTACCATCTATTCTTGGATGTTTTCTAATTGTAAGTTTTTTTCCATTGATAATAATAGCGTTGTCCACGAAGTCTTTTCTATACAATTTATACAAATTTCCTATATAAACTTCTTTGCCAACTTGTTCGCTATATTTAACGAGTGCAGGCAACCAAGAAGGATGAGACATTACATTCCCTCCTGTGGCGTCCAAACGAATAAATTAAATTTTTTTTCAGACAATAAAGAAGATTGATCAAAAGATAATTTGGTTTGATTTTTAATTGTATCTATCATTTCCAATTTTGCAGTACTTGTTCTTAAATTTCTATGATAATAAGTTAAAGCTCCTATAAAAACATCTGTAATGCTCATAAGTTCTATTTCTTGAGAACGTATATTTTGAATACTTGAAACCATATCTCTATCAAAATCAAAATTAACATTACATAATATCTCATGTAATTTACGCACTTTTATTGCACTTTTTGTATCTTTGATATCTAAAAATATTTTATTTTTAAATTTAGTATTTAATAAATTATTTAACAATTGGAAATACATTTTATAATACCAATCATCATGCGTTTGATTAAATAATCCATGGTTTAGCCCTGTCTTATTTTTTATTAAAACAGCTCTAAAAGTAAGGTCTTCTTCTGAAAAAAAATAATTGATAAGTTCAATGTAAACATTTTTTTTTGACGGAGAAATTTTAGTCCATTTCATTTCACAATCTTTTTTAATACCATGTCTTTCTTTAATTTGACGAATTAAAATATTATGTTTCCGCACTTTATTTGTTGGAACAACTATAGCTCCTAAAGCCATGGGCCCAGAATCACACTGTAAATGACAACTTTCATCGCAAAAAATACTTATAGAATTATTATTCATACTGACAGCTCCTATTCAAGATATATCATATAACATAAAAAAATAAATTCTTATGTCAAATTTCATAAATAAATTTACAAATACTAAACCCACAATTATAATTATCGTACTACAAGAAATGTAACTTCTAGAGGAGATCTTTACTAAACTAATTTTACTGCAAATCTAAACTATCAGTAACTTTCTATTCGTACATATAAAATATTCCATCTAAATACATCACCTTTTTTCTTAGCAAACAATCTATCACAGTGCCAATTATACTCCCGTTTAGAACAATTGTCAAGTTCAAATTATTTGAATTTTAAGTGTTTTTTGTTGTAGCTAACCGTGGATATTTGGAGCGAAGCGAAGAATTTTGAGATTTAACTGTCGTTAAAGACTAGAAAGATTTCGGTTGCTATAAAGTAGTTGAAGGTTTGAAAGTTTGAGGCGAGACGAGGGATTTTCAAACCACATAATGTCGTTGCAGTTAGCCGTTGATATTTGGAGTGAAGCGAAGAATTTTGAGACTGAAGCGTACGTAAGTGAAGCGGAGCGATTGGTACGTGAGGAAACAAAATTCAAAGCTGTAGTCCAAATAGCACCGGCGTTATAGTGTTTATACGTACAACAGGCACTATTTGCGTGTGAACAAACAGTGCCCTTATTTTTACCGTCTTTGTATTTTGTGTTAACTAGATAACCAATCTGACGATCGCTTTCTGAGCGCCGTCGCCTTTTCTGTTATCCAGCTTTAAAATCTGCGTATATCCGCCGTTTCTTTCTTTATATCTCGGCACCAAAACATCAAACAATTTCTGAACGACTTCTTTGCTGTTGATTTCGCCGTGCAAAACTTTCTTTGCGTTCAAATCGGACGGTTTTGCTTTTGTGATAAGTCTTTCGGCAAACCTTACGACTTCTTTGGCTCTTGGAACCGTGGTCGTAATTTTTTCATGCAGAAAGAGATCTCTTGTCATGTTTCTCAACATTGCCTTTTTATGTGAAGGCGTTATTGCTAATTTTCTTGTATTGTGATTCTTTATCATTATTTATGCTCCTTCAAAGTCAAACCGATTTCTTCAAGTTTTTTCTTTATTTCTTTAAGAGAATTCTGCCCGAATTTATCAAGGCCGAGAAGTTCGTCTTCGGAATATTTTACAAGTTCCCCTATAGTTTCAATTCCTTCGTTTTTCAAACCGTTTGAAGCTCTGGTTGACAAATCAAGAATGCTGATAGGCTGCGATTTTACTTCTTCGGTTTTATCTTCAGGTTTTGCTTCTACGGGTTCTGCCGGTTCAACTTCTTTGGCGACGCTTGCTACGCCTGTAAATATTGCAAGGCTTGCCTGCAATACTTTTGCCGATTCTATCAACGCGTCCTGAGGAGTGATTGATCCGTCAGTCCAGACTTCCATTATAAGTTTATCGTAATTATAAGACTGGTCTACTCTGGTATTTTCAACTTCGTAATTTACTTTCGTTACCGGTGAAAAAAGAGCGTCCATAACGATTGTTCCGGCCGTATATTTGTGGTTCTTAACGTCGCCGGCCAAAACGTAGCCTTTTCCTTTTGAAACTTCAAGTTCCATTTCAAGAGTCGCGCCCGCGTCTATGTTGGCGATTTCCTGATCGGGATTAAGAATTTCAACCGCGGCGTTTTTTTCTATGTCTTTCGCTTTTACCGCGCCTGCTTTTGAAACTTTTAAATATAATCTTTCAGGACCTTCTCCCGTTAATCTTACTCTTACCTTTTTAAGATTAAGCATTATCTGCAATACGTCTTCTCTTACGCCTTTGATTACCGAATATTCGTGTGAAGCGCCTGTGACGTTAACTGAAGTTATTGCCGAACCTTCAATGCTTGAAAGAAGAATTCTTCTCAACGAATTTCCGATAGTGTGTCCGTATCCTCTTTCAAAAGGCTGGGCAAAAAATCTTCCGAAAGTTTTGGAAGCCGTTGACTCTTCCAACTGTAACTTTTCTAATTTCTTTAAATTTGATGTTTTCATCCTATATAACTCCGTTTAACCCACTTTTTCAAGCGGTTATTTATTTTTTACTTAGAATACAATTCAACAATTAACTGGCTGTTGATCGGGTGTGAGAACTCTTCTACCGAAGGTTCGTTTTTCACTTTGCCGGTAACAGTAGTTTTGTCAAATTCCAGCCACGAAGGAACTGCAGCCGGATGCTCCATCAATTTAACAAGATTAGCGTTTGTTTTGTATTTTTCTTTAACGGTGATAACGTCGCCCGCTTTAACCTGGTATCTCGGAACGTCAATCTTTTTGCCGTTGACCGTTACGTTTCCGTGCATTACAAGCTGTCTTGCCATTTTTCTTGAAAAAGACAAGCCCAGTTTGAAAACGGCATTGTCAAGCCTGAGTTCCAAAAGTTTGAGAAGATTGTCGCCTGTCATTCCCGGCATTTTATCCGCTACGTCAAAATATCTTCTGAACTGCTGTTCGGACAAACCGAATACTCTTCTTGCTTTCTGTTTTTCTCTTAAATGTTTTGCGTAATCGGACATTTTGCCTTTCTTAGCTCCGTGCTGTCCGGGCGCGTTTTTGCCTCTTTTTCTTTCAAGCGTGCAGTTTGTATTGCATCTTTCGCCTTTTAGAAAAAGCTTTTCTCTTTCTGTCCTGCATTGTTTGCATACTGACCCTGTATATCTTGACATCTATTAAAATCCTCCGAAAAAATTTTTAACTTAAATTATACTCTTCTTGGTTTTGGCGGACGGCATCCGTCGTGCGGAACCGGAGTAACGTCTTTAATCGCCGCTACCATAAGTCCGGAAGCGTGCAATCCTCTGATTGCCGTTTCTCTTCCCGGCCCAGGGCCGTTTACAAAAACTGAAACCTGTTTTACGCCCATATCAAGCGCTTTTTTTCCTACCGCGTTGGCCGTCATCTGAGCCGCAAACGGAGTTCCTTTTTTTGCGCCTTTGAAACCCGAACCGCCTGCCGACGCCCAAGCCAAAGTGTTGCCTTTGTCGTCAGCGATTGTTACTATAGTATTATTGAAAGTAGATTGTATATATGCTCTTGCTATTCCGCCGGCATATCTGATTTTCTTTTTTACAACCGGTTTTTTTACTTCTGCCATTATCTTAACTCCTCCGAAAACTTTTTATTTAATTTATTTTGCTGGCTGTTTCTTTGCTGCTTCCGCTTTACCCGCGCCTACGGTTTTTCTCTTTCCTCTTCTTGTTCTGGCGTTGGTTTTTGTTCTCTGGCCTCTTACGGGAAGATTTCTTTTGTGTCTTGCTCCCCTGTAGCTTCCGATGTCTATCAATCTCTTGATGTTGGCCTGAATTTCTCTTCTCAAATCGCCTTCAACTTTATATTCTTTCGTTATAAGGTTATTGATCTGGTTTACTTCGCCTTCGGTTAAATCTTTTACTCTTTTTGCTGGGTCAAGATTGAGTTCTGCTATAATCGCGTTTGAAAGCACGGGCCCGATACCGTAAACGTATCTGAGCGCGACGTCTAATCTTTTTTGTTTAGGTAAATCTACTCCGGCAACTCTTGCCATTCTTTGTGTCCCCCGTTTAAAATATTACTTATATTAATTTAATGAAAAAATTAACCTTGTCTCTGTTTATGTCTGGGATCTTCGCAGACAACTCTTACTACGCCTTTTCTTTTTACTACTTTGCATTTCTGACAGATAGGTTTTACCGATGCTCTGACTTTCATTTAAAATACTCCTGTTTATTTGTCTCTGTAAGTGATTCTTCCTCTCGTTAAATCATAGGGAGAAAGTTCAACTTTTACTTTGTCTCCGGGCAAAATTTTAATGTAGTGCATTCTCATTTTCCCGCAGATGTGCGCCAAAATTACATGTCCGCCTTCAATTTCAACCCTGAACATCGCATTTGGCAGCGATTCCAGAATTTTTCCGGCCACTTCAATTTTTTCTTCTTTGCTCATTTTTTTTCCTTGGTCAGATTTTTGTTAAAATCTCATAACCATCTTTCGTAACGAGCACTGTGTGTTCGTAGTGGGCGCATAAACTGCCGTCTCTTGTCACGACGGTCCATCTGTTCGGCAAAACGTCAACATAATATTTGCCGGCATTGACCATCGGTTCTATAGCAATAACCATACCTTCTTCCAGCTTGACGCCTGTCCCGTTTTTCCCAAAATTCGGAACGCTCGGTTCTTCATGGAGATTTCTGCCGATACCGTGACCGCAGTAATCTCTTACGATTGAATAACCGAAACTCTCCGCGTATTTTTGGACTGCGTAGGAGACATCGCCGAGTCTGTTTCCGGGTTTGACCTGCTTTATAGCCGCATACAATGAGTCTTCCGTTACCTGCAATAACTTCTGCGTCTGGCCGGATATTTTACCTACGGGATATGTGTAAGCCGCATCACTATAATACCCGTCGTAAATTGCGCCGGCATCAACGCTTACGATATCGCCGGAAGAGAGTACGCGGGAATCATTCGGGATTCCGTGTACAAGCTCATCGTTTACCGAAACGCATGCTGATGCGGGGAACCCACCATACCCCAAAAAAGCCGGTTTCATATTAAAAGAACTTATTTTTTTTGCTACAAAATCGTCTATATCTTTTGTCGTAAGCCCGGGTTTTATAAAACTTTTTAAATCCTCTAAAATATCCGCGATTGCTTTTGCGGCAATCCTCATCTTTTCTATCTCGGAAGGACTTTTTAATTCTATTTTACCCAAAATAACGACCTTTACTTCATATTTTTTACGTAATCCGCTATCTGTTTAAAAACTTTTTCAGGCGTCTGCATGCCGTCTATTTTGGCAAGCACTCCCTGTTTTCCGTAATAATCAATTAAAATTTTCGTCTGTTTTTCGTAAACGGCAAGCCTTTCTCTTATCGTGTCGGGATTGTCGTCTTTTCTCTGTATTAATTTCGCGCCGCATAAATCGCATACGCCTTCCTTTTTGGGAGGCATTGAATCTATGTTAAAACTTCCGCCGCATGCCGGACATACTCTTCTGCCGGACAGTCTTTTTACTATTTCTTCGCTTTCTGTCAATATGCAAAATACAGCGGATACTTTTTTACTTTCTTTCGCCAAAAATTTATCAAGTTCCTGAGCCTGCGATAAAGTTCTCGGGAAACCGTCAAGTAAAAAACCTTCGGAACAATCCGGTTTTTTTAATCTTTTTACGACCATTTCAACTATAACGTTGTCCGGAACAAGTTTGCCTGCCGACATATAAGGAGCAAACATAGGATCGTCTTTCGCTTCTCTCAACATATCGCCCGTTGAAAGATGAATCACTCCGTAAGCCTTGCTTATCGTTTTTGCCTGTGTGCCTTTTCCTGCGCCCGGAGGCCCGAATAATATAAAATTTTTCATAAAAATTCCTTATGCAAATAATAAAAGCGTAATACATCTCTGACGCTATGATACTCTCATAACGTCACGGATGTGAAAGATAGATTTGCAGATTATATATTAAATTTTATTGCAATGTCAAGCGTTTTATTGCTTTTATTTTATTTGCGGCTCTTTTGAAGAAATCATCTTTTCGGCAAGTTCGGCTGCAAAAGCCACATATTGCGAACACGGCCTTTTTTCATAATACTGCTGCGTTCTTTCGGAAGGAACATGGCTGTCTTTTTTTTCTTCAAGCCCCAAAAGCCGCCTGCATACTATTGAACCGTATTTGTTCTCAAATTCTTTTGCAAGTTCCTGTATAAGTTTATAATGTTCCGCTTTTGCTTTGCGGTCTTTGGGATCCGCGTATCCGTATTTTAAACCGCCAACAATAAACATTCCCGAAACGGCTCCGCAAACTTCTCTAAGGCGTCCCATTCCGCCTCCGAATGACGAAGAAAGTTTCATTGCGGTTTCAAAATCAATATTCAACTCGCCGCAAAATGCGCCCACAACGGACTGGCAGCAGTTATATCCTTCTTTAAATAATTTTTCAGCTTCCTGAGATTTTGACATAATAAAAAATCCTTAAATTTCGGGTTTTACATTCAGTTTTTGAAGCATATATCTTGCGTCTTTACAGCCGTGATCGGCGGAACTCATAAATAACGCTATTGCTTTTCTGAAATCTTTTTCAACCGGCTGTCCCGTATAATACATAAAACCTAAATTATATTCGGCCTGCGCGTTGCCTTTTTCGGCTGCTTTTGAATACCATTCAAAGGCTTTATTCAAATCTTTTTCAACGCCGTTTCCGTCATAGTACATATTGCCTACATAACACTGGGCCTGTTCGTCGTCCTGTTCGGCCGCTTTTAAATACCATTCAAACGCTTTTTTGTAATCTTTATCAACGCCGATGCCTTCATAATACATATATCCCGTTTCGCTTTGCGCGTCGGGAGTACCCTGCTCGGCTGATTTAAGAATCCATTCAAAAGCCTTTTTATAATCAGGTCCTTCGTCGATTCCCTTTCCGCCGTAATACATATTGCCTAAATGAAACTGCGCTAAAGCGTGATTTTGTTCAGCCGCTTTCTTGTACCATTCAAACGCTTCTTTATAATCTGTTTTTACTCCGTAAACATCGCCGTAAGTAACGCTTGAATATACGGACCCGACCGCGCATTGCGCGTCGGCGTTTCCTTTGCCGGCCGCTTTCATATAATATTCAAAAGCTTTTTTATAATTTTTATCCGTGCCGTACCCGTAATCGTACATATAGCCGGTTTTATATTCGCCGGGAGCATAAGCTTTCATCGCCGATTTTGAATACCAGCCGAAAGCTTCTTTGTAATTTTTATCAACGCCGTCTCCGTTAAAATAAATATCGCCCAGTTTATACTGCGCTTCTGAGTCCCAGTTTTGCGCTTTTGCCGTAAGCTCTTCCAAAGTTTCAGATTTAACATAAGCCGCAAAAAAAATAATTACAAAAAAACTTAAGAAAATTTTTAAATAATTCATAAAAAACCTCTTTATTTTTTTGATGACGGTTTGCCTTTACGGCATTATAGCAGAAATTTTTTTTCAAATAAATGATTTCAGTTATTGATAATGAGATATATGCGGTTCAAATCTGCTTTTGTATATAAAAAAGAGACAGGGCTCAAAAAAAACCCTGTCTCTTTTGCTTAATATTAAAAACCGTTTATTTACCGAATTTCCATGTAGCGCCCATCACCGCATTTGTAATCCAGTGGTCAGCTTCATCCATGTTTAAATAAGCATATCCTATATAAAATTTAAGATGCTCGGTATAATTATATTCCGCTTTTACATCATATTCATAGCTGAGATTTCCCCCTGCTGCGTTGCTGTTTTTGAATACGTCTAACAAAAATGTAAATTTATCCTTTGAAAAATCAACTCCCGCGTTAAAGGATTCAATATTATACAAACCCCACATAAAATCAAAGTTGTTTGTTATTATCCCGAAATTTGCATCAGACAAGCTTGATGCAAAATATTCTCCGGCTCTTAAATACTGAACTCTCGGCGTAATCATCATATCGTTTAAAACAATTCTGTATTCGGCATTTAATTTTGTAAGAAGAGAATCTGTTTCGGACCGGTCAAACATATTTGATTCCAAACTATAAAAGAGTTTTGCTATTTCCGCCGAAGCGCTTAAACTGCATTTCCTGAATTCAGGTTTAAAACCTATAATTTCCGTTCTGTTTGTGCCGTAAAGTCCGATTGGAACAATTTCTGCCGTTTCTGAATCATATATATATCCTCTTAAACTCAGATTATCATTTAATTTATATTTTGCATTTATCAAAGATATATTTACTTTTGTCTGCGCCATCATAGCAGTATCGGCATTTTCATTTGATATTTTTGAATATAAAAAATCAACATTTAACTTTTCTTTATCGTTATAGTTTAAGACAACTCCGTCCATACCGCCGTTATATGCTCCGAGCCAGTAATTTTGAGAATATGCAACCCATCTTGTCATATCCCTTAAACCCACATAAAATATTGAATCGCCTTTTTCACCGTAATAAAATCTACCGACTTTTAATGATAATCTGTCATTATCAAAGAAGTTTTTGAATATTACGTTTGCTTCGGTAAGAGTTATTTTGTTCAACAAGCCTGAATTTGAACTGTTATCTATCTGCTGGCCCGCCAAATAGTTATCGCCCCATGAACTTACATATACAAATGCTGCATTTCCTTCCACATTTTCTATCAGATTAAAATTCGCTCCGAGCAACAATCTTGTATTGGTAAAACTTCTCCCGTTTGCAAAAGTATCTCCCATGTTCTTCCATTGTGTGTCTGAACCCATAATATCAAGTTGTCCGTACAAATTGATTTTTGCGCTTGCAGCCTGAGGAATAAACAAAGTTAAAACCAACATAAAAAATACAAACTTTTTCATACCCTCTCCTTAAAACTTATTAAATATATACTGCCCCGACATTGTAAATAAAAATAATATACAAGTCAACGCATATAAAGACAGAAGATTAGAAGCTTGGAAGCGGAGCAGCTTAGCAACGACGATAACGGCAGAAGCTGAGATGTTGGGCGGATTTGCGAAGCAAACCGAAGTAGTTTAGAAGTTTAGCAACGACTTAAACGGCTAAAACTTTGTAAAAACTTAAACAGCTAAACAAAAAATATTAAAATCTGTATGTGATTTTTTTTAAAATTTTATTATAATATTTGCGGCCGGGAAATTTCGGCCGTTGTTAAAAACATTGCTATAACTTCCGATTAATGCATCAACCAAAACGGAGGATTTATGACAATACCGCAGCGCGAAGGTTTTTTAAGACCTGTTTTAAAAGCATTTTCCGACGGCGAACCCAGAACCCAAAAACAAATAGACCCGATGGTTGCTAAAATCTTAAATTTATCAAACGAAGAAACAAAAGAATTGGCTATGCACTCAACTCAAACGCTTGTTGAAGAAAGAGTTGCATGGTCTATATTTTCTTTGGTACGAGGCGGCCTGCTTATAAAAGTAGGCAATAACGGATATTACAAAATATCCCCCGCCGGCTTAAAAGCGGTAAACAGCACCGCAAACATCAACGCTCTGCTTTGAGAACTACAGAAGCTTGGCGGCTTGGAAGCTGAGAAGCTTAGCAACGACTTAAATGACGGAAGTTTTGAAGCTGGGAAGCTGAGAAGCTTAGCAACACCTCAAAAGGCTGAATAAGAAACACTAAAAATGTGTGTGATTTTTTAAAAATTTTATTATATAATTCATTTATTGTTTAGCTTCCGATTAATTTGCGCCTAATACGGAGGATTTTATGGCAATACCACAGCGTAATGAATGCATTAAACCTGTTTTAAAAGCTTTTGAAGACGGGCGTCCAAAAACGCAGAAAGAAGTAGAAACCATCATTGCTGCCAATTTAAAACTCTCAAATGAAGAATTAGAACACCTGCTGCCGAGTAAAACTCAAACAATCATCGCAGACAGAATTTCATGGGCTATATCGCAAATGCAAAGAGCGACCCTGCTTGTAAAAGTAGGAACCCGAGGCCTTTACAAAATAACAAGCTCCGGACTGAAAGCCCTTACCGATAACGTATCAGATATTTGGAAGTCTTGAAATTAGAAGCCGGGAAGATTCGCAGCTTGGATGCTTGGCAATGACTAAAAAATAAAAAAATGTGACTTTACCATAATTTTTTATACATTAAAAATCATTTTAATTTTTAATGTATAATTGCATATAAGCAAATGTCATTTTACAATGGAGAATTCTAATGAACAAAACATCCTCAAAAGAAAGTAAACATTGTATAAAAATAGCTCTGGATAATTTTTTAATAACCATAAATACTTTAGAAATCTTCAAACCTATATGTTTTTGTATCATTCCCAATCTTAGGCAAAAAAGTGTCGAAGATTTCAAAAAATTCTTATACAAACATGCTATAGTACAGAAAGAAAAAAATGGTATTCTAGAGTACAAACTAAAAGACGACTCAGATCATGAAATCAGAAAACAACATAAAAGAATAGATGAAATGACTGCTTGTTTAAAAATTATGCCCCAACAAATTATACTTTCAATGATAAGTCAATATGATTTTTTTATTGGACAAATATTAAAATGCATTTATTCATTAAAAAGTGAGATTTTAAGTTCAAGCGATACAAATATATTGTTCTCAGACCTATCTGAGTTTTCAACAATAGAAAGCATAAAAGATTATATAATAGAAAAGAAAATTGATTCTTTTTTACGTGATAGTCATTTTAAACAAATAGAATGTCTAGAAAACATTCTAGGCATCAAATTAAGAGAAGGTTTAGATATTTTACCCACCTTTATAGAATTAACAGAAAGAAGAAATTTATTTGCTCATACAAACGGAATTGTATCATCTCAATATATTGATATTTGCAAAAAACACAATTATAATATTAATGGCATAAAAAAAGGGATGCCTCTTTATGTTAACAGACAGTACTTAGACTCAGCTTATGACTGTCTTGTTGAAATGGCAATCAAACTTTCTCATGTTATATGGCAAAAACTTGATCCAGCAACAATTGAAGACTCTTCTAAGCATATAGAACTTATAACATATGAGTTATTAACACAAAACAAGTACAATGTCGTTATCAAAATATTATCATTTTTTACACAATTACAATTTCAGAAAAAATTTGCTGAAACCACTTATAAGATATTATTAATAAATTTAGCTCAAGCTTACAAATGGTCTGGACAAGATAAAACATGCATTGTAACATTAAAATCTGTTGATTGGTCTGCAAGCGATAACATATTTAAATTAGCTGTAGCTGTTTTGTCTGATAAAATTCCAGAAGCATGTTCTATTATGAAAAAACTCGTTCATAATGAAATTTCAAAAGATGAATATAGAGCATGGCCTTTGTTTCAAATGGCCAGAGAACATCCTAAATTCCAATCGACTTTTTACGAAATTTTTAAAGAAAAACTAATATCCAGAAAAAAAGTTAAAATAAAAATAAAAGAAAAGTAGTCTCAACTTATTAAAAATATTATCATTTCAGTATAAATAACAAAAATTTCAAGTCATCGGTATGACTTGAAATTTTTATTTGTTATATAGTTTTCGTCGTTTGCGACTAGAAGATTTTTAAAAGAAAATTGACGTTTTAAAAATTGCAGTGTGCGTAAGTGAAACGGCACATAAGATTTTTAAAACGTCAATTTAAATTAAAAAGATTCGGTCGCCTACTTGATGTTGAACCAACGGCCTTTAATACGTCCCTCTTTCATAAACCCCTCATAATGCCTCATAATCAAATGAGACTCAATCTGGCCTATGGTGTCAAGCGATACGCCGACAACGATAAGAAGCGATGTTCCTCCGAAGAAGAAAGGCGCTCCCATAAACGATCTGATATAATCGGGAAGAACCGCTATTGCGGCTACAAACAACGCGCCGCCCAGAGTTACTCTTTCAAGTATTTTCTGAATATAAACGGCAGTCGGATCGCCGGGCCTTACGCCGGGTATAAATCCGCCCGATTTTTTCATGTTTTCCGATAAATCTTTCGGATTAAACGAAATTGAATTGTAAAAATAACAGAAAAATATTACAAGCGCAGCGTAAATTGAGTTGTAAATTATGGAACTGCGGTTAAACCATTCAAGTATTTTTTTTGATACCGGTATTCCCCATACTGTCCATTCCGGAGCAAACTGAGCTATGGTAAGAGGCGCCGACAAAATAGATACCGCAAAGATAACCGCTATAACGCCGGACTGGTCAACTTTAATAGGCAAAAATGAAGTCTGTCCGCCGTACATTTTTCTGCCGACCATTCTTTTTGCATAATGTACGGGTATTCTTCTCTGAGCAGTTTCAACCCATATAACGACAGCCAAAACGGTTAATACAAGAGCAAGTAAAAATATAGCCAAAAGCAGCGATAATTCGTCCATCTGGACGAGTTTGAATACTCCCAGAGTAGCTTTCGGAAGCCTTTCAACTATACCTGCAAAAATGATTAAAGAGATACCGTTTCCTATTCCTCTTTCGGTAACCTGTTCGCCGAGCCACATTATAAGAACCGTACCCGCAACCAAAGTGGTAACCGTCATCGTCATCCATGCCATCGTAGGGTCCAAAACTATAGGCATACCGCTGGGTGTAGGCATTTTTGTAATAGCCATCGTAAGACCGAAAGACTGTATAGCTCCCAAAATAAGGGTGGCATATCTTGTAATCTGCGTTAGTTTCTTTCTGCCCTGTTCTCCTTCTTTTGCAAGCCTGTCAAGGTAAGGGATAACGTGTGCGCCCTGCATCAAACTCATTATAATAGACGCGTTAATATACGGCATTATTCCCATGGAAAATACTGACATCCTGTTTAATGCGCCGCCGGAAAACATATCAAGAAATCCCAGTAGCCCGTTGCTGTTCGCTTGAAATAGAGACTTAACAGCCTCAGCATTAATGCCCGGTATAGGAACCGAAGCTCCTATTCTGTAGGCGATAATGATCGCAAGGGTAAATAGAACTTTATTTCTTAATTGGGGAATTTTAAATACGTCTCCGAATGTTTTTAGCATTGTCCCGCCTTTTTTATTTATAACAAAATTATATTTTAATATTTTACTTAATTAAGTCCGAATATCAAAATTTTATTAAGCTTCAACTACAACTGCTTTGCCGCCCGCTTTTTCAATTTTTTCTTTTGCTGTTTTTGAAAAAGAGTTTGCCGAAACGTTAAACTTTTTATCTACGTTTCCGTTTGCGAGAATCTTAACGAGTTTGCCTTTCTTTATAAGTCCGGCCTCTTTAAGTTTTGCGACGGTAATTTCATCGCCCGAATTAAATTTTGAAGCTATCAAATCAAGATTGACTATTTCGTATTCTTTTCTGAACGCCGTATTATTAAAACCTCTTTTAGGCATTCTTCTTACGATAGCCGTCTGACCGGCTTCAAAAAAAGACATTTTGCTGCCGTCGCCGGATCTTGCTTTCTGGCCTTTGCTTCCTCTTGTGGAAGTTCTGCCGTGACCCGAACCGACTCCTCTGCCGATAATTTTCTTTCTGTGCCTTGAACCTTCCGCAGGTTTTAATGTATTTAATCCGATCATATTTCTGCAACCTCTTTATTTCTTATTTTTGCCACATCTTCTTTTGATCTCAAACCTTTAAGAGCCTCAATCGTGGCATATACGACGTTAAACGGATTTGCCGTACCCATTGATTTTGTAAGAATGTCTTTTACGCCTACAGCTTCAAGAACGGCTCTTACCGAACCGCCGGCGATAACGCCGGTTCCCGGAACCGCAGGTTTAAGCAAAACTTTTCCCGCTCCGCTTACGCCTATTACTTCATGCGGAATGCTTGTATTTCTAATAGATACGCTTATCATATTTTTCTGCGCTCTGGTGCTGCCTTTCTTAATAGCGGCCTGCACTTCGTTCGCCTTGCCTAATCCGCAACCGACTTTTCCCGCTCCGTCGCCGACTACGACAAGCGCGTTAAAGGACATTCTCTTTCCGCCCTTAACGACTTTTGTTACTCTGTTAACGGATACTACCGTTTCCGTTAAACCGCTTTCATTCTCTTTGTTAAATTTATTGTCAGCCAACTTATCCTCCCGACTATAACCATATAAAAATTTTTAGAAATTTAATCCGCCTGCTCTTGCCTCTTCGGCAAGCGCCTTAATTTTACCTTCATAAGATTTTCCGGCTCTGTCAAAAACAACCGTTTTAATTTTCTTTTCGGCTGCTTTCTGGGCTATTAATTTACCCACCGCTTTTGCCGCTTCAACCGTATCGGTTGATTTTAATTTTCCTTTAAGTTCTTCCGATAACGTAGACGCAGCTGCAAGAGTAAATCCTTTTGAATCGTCAATAATCTGGGCATAAATATTTTTATGTCCGCATTTTACGTTCAATCTCGGCCTTTCCGTAGTTCCGGAAACTTTGCTTCTGACTCTTTTCTTTCTTAAATCCAACCTTATTTTTGACCCTTTCATTACTATATCCTCTTTGTCTTTGTCGTTTCCAAGTTAAAGCCCGCCGGCTTTTAAACTTTTACTTTTTTGCTCCGGCTGCCGCAGCTTTACCGGCTTTTCTTATGATCTTTTCTCCGACATATCTTATACCGAAACCCTTGTAAGGTTCAGGAGGTTTTACAGCTCTGACTTCGGCCGCAAATGCGCCTACAGCCTGCTTGTCGGCTCCTGTAATCGTAAGCGTCGGCATTTTATCCGCGTTCATTCCGACGACAACTTTTACGGTTTTAGGAACTTCTTTTGTAACTGTATGCGAAAGCCCGACGGTTAACGTCAGATTTGCGCCCGTTAAAACGGCTTTAAAACCGAGACCGTTTAATTCAAGTTCTTTTTTATAACCGTTCGTTACGCCTTCAATCATATTGACGATAAGCCCTCTTGTAAGACCCTGGAGCATATTGGCTTCTCTGGTTTTTTCCTTCATTTCAAGAGTAACGGTGCCTTTATCAAGCTTAACGTTCAATTTCTCATCTATCTTCTGAGAAAGTTTTTCTTTTGCGCCGGAAACTTCAAGTATTCCGTTTTTAAATTCTACCTTTATCTTTTCAGGTATTACTATTGGCTTTCTTCCTAAGCGACTCATTTTGCAACCTCAATATAAAAATTTACCAAACGTAACCGATCAATTCGCCGCCGATTTTGGCATCTTTGGCTTTCTTGCTTGCCATCATTCCTTTTGGCGTAGAAATAATAGCAATACCGAAACTTCCGAGAACCTTAGGCAAATCTTCATAGCCCTTGTATATTCTCAAGCCCGGCTTTGAAACTCTTTTCAAACCGCTCAGAGCAGGTTTTCCGTTTAAATCGTACTTCAGATAAACTCTCAAAACGCCCTGTTTCTGGTCTTCAATGTTTTTATAATTTGTAATATATCCTTCGTCTTTCAAAACTTTTGCAATTTCCGTTTTTACTTTTGACGCCGGAATATCAACTTTTTCGTGTAATTTGGAATTCGCGTTCCTTATTCTCACAAACATGTCTGATATAGGATCTGTAATCATTACCCAACCTCTTTCTAATTTTATTTTGCTCTTAACCTGCCGTACTTACCAACTTGACTTTGTCACGCCCGGAATTTCTCCGTTGTGAGCAAGCTTACGGAAACAAATTCTGCACAGACCGAAATCTCTGTAGTAGCCTCTAGGTCTTCCACACAGGCGACATCTGTTCCTGTACCTAGTTGCAAACTTCTGAGGTTTGCGCATTTTTGCTTCTGCTGATAGTGTTGCCATAATAAACCTCTACTTTTTTTTATTTACTTTCTCTATAAACATCTTATGGTTTTTCTTCTTAAACTTTTTTTAAAAAACTATTTCGTTTCTCTTTTTTTAAACGGCATTCCGAGATATTCCAAAAGCTTCTTGGCATGTTCGTCTTCTTTTGCCGTCGTAACAAAAGTTATGTTCATTCCTCTTGCTTTATCGGATTTTTCAACGTTGATTTCCGGAAATATATACTGTTCCGTAAGACCGAGGTTGAAATTTCCTCTTCCGTCAAATTTATTCGGCTCTATTCCTCTGAAATCTCTGATTCTCGGAATAGCGATATTGATTAATCTGTCCAAAAATTCGTACATTATCGCGCCTCTTAGAGTTACTTTTATCCCTATAGGCATGCCTTCTCTTATTTTAAAGTTTGAAACTGACTGCTTTGCTTTGCAGACGAGAGGTTTCTGCCCCGTTATCGCCGCAAGTTCGTCGCTGGCCGTTTCAACGACTTTCACGTTGTCTTTGGCTTCGGAAAGTCCGATATTGATAACAATCTTCGTCAGCTTGGGAACCTGGTTTATATTTTTAAAACCGAATTCTTTTTCCAAAGCCGGCACTACGTTTTTCAAAAATACTTCTTTCATTCTAGGAACTTGATTCATATTTCTTTTCCCTTGTTAAACTATTATTTCACCGCATTTTCTGCATACTCTTACTTTTTTACCGTCTGAAAGCTTATCAAATTTCGGTCTGTTAGGCTTGTTGCATTTCGGGCATACAAGCATAACGTTTGAAATTGATATGGGCGATTCTTTTTCTTTTATTCCGCCCGGATCTCTCTGAGTAGGTTTTGTATGTCTCTTCACAAAAGCGACTTTGGAAACGACAACTTTTCCCTCTTCAAAAAACATTTTCAAGACTTCGCCCTGTTTGCCCTTGTCTTTGCCTGCTAAAACTACTACTTTGTCTTTCTTCTTAATGTTAAGCATATTTCTATCCTATTACTATTAATTATATTACTTCCGGCGCCAAAGAAATTATTTTAAGAAAATTTGCTTCTCTTAATTCTCTTGCGACAGGACCGAAAATACGGGTTCCTTTAGGTTCACCCTCTTCGTTGATGATAACGGCCGCGTTATCGCTGAACCTGATATATGTTCCGTCTTCTCTGCGGTACTCTTTTGCGGTTCTTACGATAACAACCTTTACAACGTCGCCTTTCTTGATGCTGCCGTGAGGAATCGCATCCTGTACCGAAGCGACTATAACGTCGCCGAGGCCGGCATATCTTCTCTTCATCCCTTTAAGGACTCTGAAACAACGTACTTTTCTTGCGCCTGAATTGTCTGCAACATTTAAAATTGATCTTTCTTGAATCATATTGGTTTCCTTACGCTTTGTTTACTATTGACATCAAAACCCATCTTTTCGTTTTTGAAAGAGGCCTTGATTCCATTATAGATACCAAATCACCCGTTTTGGATTCATTTTTCTCGTCGTGAACCGAGAATTTTGATTTCATACGGGTAACTCTTCCGTATTTTGAATGAGCTATTGTTCTTTCAACCGAGACGATTCTCGTTTTAGGAGATTTGTCCGCGATTACCGTTCCCTGCATTATTTTTCTGTTTGCACGTTCAGCCATTTTTCTTCCTTCCTACGGGATTATTTCCCTTTTTTCTGTTGGGCAAGAATCGTTTTTATTCTTGCTATTGTTTTTCTCAATTCTCTTATTTCAAGAGGATTTTTGACCGGAGCCGTCGCGTTTCTGAATTTAAGTTTATAATACTTTTCTTCAAGTTCAGTAAGCTTAGCCGCCAATTCTTTATCCGACATACTTTTGATTTCCTGCCAATTTTTTTGTTTCATATCTCTTTTCCGTTATTATATTTCTTGTCTTACTAAGATTTTGCAATGTATAGGCAATTTATCGGATGCAAGTCTCAAAGCTCTTCTTGCGTCCGTTTCCGAAATACCTTCCATTTCAAACATTACTCTGCCGGGCTTTACTACGGCGACCCAAAACGCCGGATCTCCTTTTCCTTTACCCATTCTGGTTTCGGCAGGTTTCTTCGTTACAGGCTTGTCCGGAAATACTCTTATCCAGATTTTCCCGCCTTTTTTTATAAACTTTGTCAAAGCGATACGGGCCGCTTCTATCTGGTTGCTGTTCAGCCAGACAGGTTCCAAAGCCTGAAGACCGTAAGTCCCGAAAGACAATTCGGTTCCGCCCTTGGCGTAACCTTTCATCCTTCCCCTGTGAGTCTTTCTGTATTTTACTCTTTTTGGCATCAACATATGTTTGTCCTTCCTTAACTTTTAAATAAACTACTTTTCTTCCTGAACGTTTGCTGCTGCTTCAGCCGGATTTTCAACAAGTTTGGCTTCTTCCAAAAGTTCCTTTGCGGTTTTCTGGAAATGCTCTTTTTTGAATATCCATACTTTTACTCCGATTTTTCCCATCGTGGTGTTGGCTTCGGAAAAACCGTAATCTATTTCGGCTCTGAAAGTCTGCAACGGAATTCTGCCTTCTTTAAGCCATTCCGTTCTTGCGATTTCCGCGCCGCCGAGCCTTCCTGCGCACATAACTTTTATGCCTTTGGCTCCTGCCAGCATAGCCTTTTCCATAACTTTTTTCATTGCTCTTCTGAAAGCTATCTGTTTTTCAAGCTGGTATGCTATATTGTCTGCGCAAAGCTGAGCGTCCGCTTCAGGTTTTTTTATTTCCATGACGTTTACAAACGCTTTTCTCTGCGTCATCTGCTCAACTTCCATTCTCAGTGTTTCCATACCCTGTCCGCCCTTGCCGATTACTATTCCCGGCCTTGACGTGTAGATATTTACTCTGATATATTTACCGGCTCTTTCAATTCCGATTTTTGAAACAGAAGCGCTTTTAAGTTTATCTTTCAAGTATCTTCTTATTCTGAAATCTTCTTCTACAAAGTCAGGCATTTCTTTCAGGTTGAACCACTTTGAATCCCAATCCTTAATATAACCTATACGAACACTTTTAGGATGAATTTTATGACCCATGAACCTTACCCTTTTACCTTATTTTTATTTTCTTTTGTTTCTTTAACAGCTTTAACTTCCGCCGCCGCTGACGGTTTTTTTACCGCAGTTTTTTTCTTGCTTTTTTTTGCGACGACTCCTTCATCGGTTACGATTATCGTAAGATGAGAAGTTTTTCTTTTATACGGCATTCCTCTGCCCATAGGACCCGGTCTCATTCTTTTCAAAGTCGGACCCTGGCCTACCCAGCATTCCTTAATTTTAAGCCCTGAGAAATCTTTAAGTTTGCCGGCGTTTGCAACCGCGCTTTTCAAAACCTTTTCAACGAGTTCCGTTGAATTTTTAGGAAGAAAAGAAAGAATTTCAAATGCTTTTTCAACATTCTGGTTTCTTATTACGGTCAAAACCTGATTGACTTTTCTCGGAGCATATCTTACAAATTTTGCTATTGCTTTTGCTTGCATCTTTTTTGTCCTTTGCTTTTTATGTTAACGATGTTTCCTGCTTTGTCATTCCGCCGTGGCCTTTAAATACTCTGGTAGGCGCGAATTCACCGAGCTTATGCCCGACCATCTGTTCCGATATATAAATCGGCAACCATTTTTTTCCGTTATGCACTGCCAACGTGTGTCCTACGAAATCAGGAGTAATCGTTGAACTTCTTGCCCAGGTTTTCACTATTTTCTTTTCACCCGATTTATTCAACGCTTCCATTTTCTTTAAAAGTTTGGCATCTACATAAGGACCTTTTTTTACTGACCTGCTCATTTATTTCTCCTATGCCTTAGCTTTATTCCTGTGACTTACTATCATCCAGTCCCAAACCTTCTTGGGCCTTGTTTTGAAACCCTTTGCAGGCTGGTTCCATGGGCTGCGAGGCTGATTATTACCTTTAGATCTGCCTCTTCCACCACCGTGAGGATGGTCTGTAGCGTTCATGGCCGTACCACGCACATGAGGTTTCTTACCGAAGTGGCGGTTTCTTCCTGCAGAACCAATTGCCATGTTTTCATGTTCAATGTTTCCCACCTGACCCACTGTTGCGTAACACTTAACCAAGACTAATCTTATTTCTCCGGAAGGCATTCTGACGTGGGCATATTCATCTTCTTTCGCGAGTAACTGCGCGGCTGAACCTGCCGATCTGATCAACTGTCCGCCTTTTCCGGGAACTAATTCAAGGTTATGTATAAACGTACCTACAGGTATGTTGGAAAGAGGAAGAGCGTTACCGTCTCTTATTTCGGCATCCGGACCGGACATAAGTTCGTCTCCTACTTTCAAACCCTTAGGTTGTATAATGTATCTTTTTTCTCCGTCTTTATATTCAAGCAATGCTATTCTGCTTGTTCTGTTCGGATCGTATTCTATTGAAACTACTTTTGCGGGTACTCCTATTTTTTCTCTTTTGAAATCTATGATTCTGTAAAATCTTTTGTGTTCTCCGCCTCTGAAACGGACCATAACCTGGCCGGTATTGTTTCTGCCTCCGGTTTTCTTTGCAGGCATCGTCAAGGATTTCTCGGGTTTATTTGTAGTTATTTCCGAAAAATCTTCCATCGTGATAAATCTTCTGACCGGCGTGTACGGCTTAAATGTTTTAATCGGCATATTTCTCTCTCTTTCCTATTTATCGGGCAGGAATTTTAAAAATCCACCCATATTTACTTCTTACGAAACTCTTATGCTTCGTCGACTATTGATATTTCCTGACCTTTCTGAAGCTTTATTATAGCTTTCTTCCAGTCGCTTTTATAACCTTCATGCATTCCCATTCTTTTTGCTTTTCCGGCAAAAATAGCTGTATGAACGCTTTTTACTTTTACGTTAAACATCGTTTCTACGGCCTGTTTTATCTGGTATTTATTGGCGTCTTTATCAACGACAAACGTATACTTTCCTTCTTTTTCTTTCATTACCGACGATTTTTCGGTAATAAGAGGTTTTTTAATAATGTTTCTGATTTCCATTTTCTCTTCCTATTTATCTTCTTTTAACGTCGCGGGAAAACTCCCGTTGCTTTAAATTAAACAGACTGCTTTGCCTTAATGCCGTCCAAAGCTTCCGGAGTCGTAATAACTTTATCCGCCCACATAACGTGGTAGGCATTAAGATTGGCAATATTGTCAACAACTAAATTTTTAACATTTTTTGACGCTATTTTGATAACCTCGTCGTTTTTGGGAAGAGCGATTATTACTTTCTGCCCGTCAACTTTGAGATTCTTCAAAAATTCAACGACTTTTTTCGTTTTAGGCTGTTCCAGTTTTATAAGATCAACCAAAATAAGATTATCCTTGCTTACCAGATTTGAAAACGCCATATTAAGAGCCAAACGTCTTTTCTGTTTTGACATTTTCTGAAAATAATCTCTGGGCTGAGGTCCGAATATAATACCGCCTTTTCTCCACAGAGGCGAGTTTTTCTGGCCGGCTCTTGCGTTGCCGGTTCCTTTCTGTTTCCAAGGCTTAGCGCCCGAGAAAGAAACTTCTCCTCTTGTTTTTGTGGCGTGGGTTCCGGATCTCTTGTTAGCAAGATATCCCGTCGTTATTTCATGAAGCAAAGCCGTTGAAACTTCCGTGTTAAAAAACGCGGGAAGTTCAAATTTTCCTTTTTCTTTTCCTTCTACCGTATAAACTTTTGTATCCATTATCTTCTCGTCCTATTTACAAATTTTATTTTTTAGCTTTTTTTTCTTCTTTCTTAACAACGACGACAGGAATTTTCTTTACTGTGTTATTTATTACAAGAGTTGCTTTTTTTACCGAAGGAACCGCTCCTCTTAAAAGAAGAACATTTTTTTCGGCGTCAACGTTTACGACCAGAAGTTTCTGAACCGTAACCGTATCCTGTCCCAAACGTCCGGACATTCTCATTCCTTTCAAAACTCTCTGAGGGCCCTGAGAACCTGACGAACCTCTTGCTCTTGTTCTGTCGGATGCGCCTCTTGTTACAGGCTGCTGTCCGAAATTGTGTCTCTTAATAACGCCGGCAAATCCCTTTCCTTTTGAAACGCCGGTAACGTCAACATAATCTCCGGCTTTGAAAATATCGGCTTTTATTTCCTGGCCGACCGTCAAACCAGAAACGTCGCTGAGTCTGATTTCTTTCAAAACTTTTTTAGGAGCTATATTATTCTTTTTGAAAAGTCCGGCTTGCGCTTTGTTGAGTTTCTTTTCTTCAACATTCGCAAAACCGAGCTGAACGGCATTATAACCGTTATTTTCAACTGTTTTGACTGCTGTGACAACGCACGGACCGGCCTCTATTACGGTAACCGGAACAAGCTTGCCTTTTTCGTCAAAAACCTGTGTCATTCCAACTTTTGAACCTATTATTGATTTTAACATAATTTCTCTCTAATACAATTTTTTATTACATCTTTATTTCTATATCTACGCCCGCAGGAAGATCTAATTTCATCAATTCTTCAACTGTGGATCCTGACGGTTCACAAATATCAACCAGTCTCTTGTGAACTCTCATTTCAAACTGTTCTCTTGATTTCTTATCAGAATGAACTGATCTGTTAACCGTGTATTTCTTAATGTTTGTAGGAAGAAGTATCGGACCCGTTATAGTCGCGCCCGTTCTTCTTGCCGTTTCCACGATTTTCTTAAGAGAATCATCCAACATTTTGCAATCGTAAGAACGAAGTTTAATTCTTAATCTCTGCGTTTGCGGCTGACTTGCTGTTACTTTTTCATTTGACATAGTTTATTCCTGTATGATTATTCTTTTATTTCAGTTACAACGCCTGAACCTACGGTTCTTCCGCCTTCTCTTATCGCGAATCTCAATTGCGGTTCCATTGCTACAGGCATTATCAATTCTATATCCATCGTTATGTTATCG